>Ga0157363_1002263_pt1 | contig 16864 bp, 15 predicted proteins | sample AttsexASBM1_FD_111477 | JGI IMG/M metagenome (GOLD analysis project Ga0157363, IMG submission 111477) | Fungus gardens microbial communities from leaf cutter ant in Ribeirão Preto, State of São Paulo, Brazil - Atta sexdens ASBM1 | ecosystem: Host-associated > Fungi > Mycelium > Unclassified ... | reverse complement strand
AGATCATTGAGGACTAGATAATTGTATCTTAACATCAGTGTCAACATCATCATTAATCTCTTCTACCTTTACTGAGAACTATTTAGGCACTGGAGAAGATGAGGGAGGTAAAGACTTATAAGAGAGTAAAGAATATGGAAAAAAAAATAGGAGGATTGTTTTGAATAGGAGAAATAGGTATGGATGAAATAGGTACTAGAGCAAGTCTATCTTTACCAGAAGGTTTAGATGCTGATAACTCTGTCTCTAGACTTATCTTGTCCAATAGTTTATTATATAATTTATGTTTTTTTGCATAAGAGTCAGCATATTTAGAAAAGAATTCTTTGTTAAAAATGGTATGTGTAGAGCAGAAAATAACATTTCTTTGTATATAGTATATGAAACAATAGCCATTATCCTTATATCTAATGAATATCATCAATTTAGAACATGGCACAAGTTTATTGATATGAAATTTGTTGGGGGGAAACATATACTCTACAGCCAAAAACATAGAAGTATGATGTTTTGAGTTTTTTACCTAAGAAAATCTTCTGAGATATTTTCTATTTTGAGACATCTAACAGATGTGTGATTGTATAAAATAAAAAATAAAATGAAAATAAATAAAGTCTATTATCTTCAACTCTGACAATCTGACCCTTTTTCACAGCTAGCTCAGAATCCTATAGTAAGTCCATGATATTTGCAATCTACTCTGAATCCTACAGAAAGCGTACAGTGTTTGACAGCCAGCAAGAATCCTGTTACAAGCCCATAGTGTTCATGGTGTTGCTGTTCTAACCCACACTTACAACTACTAATCTTATCATTATTTCTCTATACTCTCTGTCCATCTAGGCAACCTTCTAGATGTTTTTATCAAGGTTTCTAGCCACTTGGTCTCCATTATTTTCTACTTATCTCAAAACTATTCTACTAGATTAGAATAGAGTGTAGAAGTACTTATGGTAGTCACTGCTTTTAGGAGATCTTATTCTGTTCTCCTAGGTTTCTCCTAAAAGTATACCCTATTCTGTTATTTCTATAGACAATATGTTTAGATTTCTTCTGAAGACTCAAACTTTATGTAATTCTGTGAACTTTATTTAGTTGCCCTAACAGTTAAACAGAATCTCTCTCCCTAAGACTTCAATATATTAATTAGTCTGATAGTCTAGGATTATTTACTCTTGCTATTTCTCACTTCTTGACTGATATCTGCTTCTAGTGACCACTTTATGACTTTTGTCAATACTAACAAAGTTCTGGAGCTCTTTCAGCACCATTTAATAGAAGTAGTTAAGTATTAGCATGTTTTGAAGCTTAACACTAACAACATTTTTTACCAGTCTCATAAGCCAACTCTGAGACCTATACACTTTAGTATTCAACCCTGCCCCTACATCTATAGATGTACTATCTACCTCCATAATAAGACTCTCTTTTCCAATTAGTACTTCTGTACCTAGAAACTACCTTCATCACTCTTGACCCTATGTTCCTCCTCTGCTAGACTTCAGCAGTAATTAACAAACAAGACAAGTCTTCTTAAGCTCTTGTTCCCTATATATTGACCAGGCCATAGACTAGTTTTCATACAACCAGAATAATGTCCTCTGGGCCCTTTTCTTCTTTAGAAGTAGCCACATATCAAAATGGTCCCAAGAAAGAGTTCATCACTGGTACTTTCTCCATTACAATATAGCCAAAGTTTGAGAAGCTTTTTCACATTTATTTATTCCTGATTAACACTCTGCTAAAGCTATTAACAAGTTAAAAAAGACCAGTTATTACCAAGAGAATTGTGCAGTAGAGAACTATCTAGATAAGTCTCTTATATCAGAAGCCAGTTATACAAATCTATGCACTGTAGCTATCAAATTCTGCCATAGGCTTAGAGCAAAAATCCAAAATTAAATCACCACTCTACCAGTGGAGAGACCAGATGATACAGACCTCTTTGTCTGTTTCAACATTACATGATAAATAAATCAAGTCTATTAAGTAAATGAGGCATTTTAGTCTATTAAACACATAACTATGTGGCTTCCTTTAACCTCTAATTTCCATAGAGCTCTTTGGTTATCTCTGTTCCCGAACAACTACCCCCTGTCCCATTATTACTCCTATATCAGCTACTACTAGTACTCCCCCTGGATGTCTTTATGAACATAGACATTATCTGCAAGCCCCACACTATTCCAAATAAAGAATGCTACTACTGTGAGGATCTAAACCACATGATCTATGAGTATCTGGCAAAATTAAATGTTTAATAACTAACTATTAAGAAATGAAAGGAACTAATAAAGGACCTGAATACATTAAAATATATTGAAGTGACAAGGCAGCTAAAGCCTATAGAGCTAGAGGATCTTAGTAGGGATATATTTAATAAGGATTTTATATAGAGTGACTGGTAATATGTATGTCCTAGCCACTGAATAATAGGTTCACTATACTACCTGTAAAAGAATATAAGAAGAATAATAATCTCTCAGATACATCCATTCTTTCATCTCCTCATGTTGCTACCATCTCATCTCTCTACTAGACCAGATAGAAGAAGAAACTTTCTCTCCAACCTACTATCAATGCTTTCAATACCTATAAAACTTCCCTGTACTTGCTTATCTTTCTAGAGACCACCAGTACCTCTGAATCCTTTGCTATATGTATTCTAGTTAACTCCAGTACCATAGGAGTCTTCACCAATAAAATCTTTGTAGAGAAGCATTACCTGAATACATATAAACTTTCCAAGGCTGTACTAGTTTACAATATCAATAAAATACCCAATAAATTTAGCTAAATATTTGAAGTGGTAGATGTGGTCCTCTATTACCAAACACATACTAAATGAATGTTTCTTACAGTCTTCAGCCTAGAAAAACAAGACCTTATTCTCAGGTTTACTTGGCTAAGGCAACATAATCTAGAGATGAACTTGCAAAAAAAAGAAATTTTCATGACTTGCTACTCTACTTACTGTTCAGGATGTTAAGATATAAGAAAGACAGAAAATTTAAGAGTTTGTACATTAAATTTATGTTGCTCAGACTCTGCTCCCACTCTTACTAATGACTCTAAATTAAAGAACCTTCTCCTAATATGTCTGTAGAGTATAAAAAGAAACTAGGTAACTATGTTTTTATAACCCAGCTAACTCCCAAATACTCTGTCTTGGATTTCCATACTACAACTACTCACTCATAGAGATTCTCTGTAGCTTAAAAACAAGCACAGACTGTAAAAATGGCTAATCAAACATACTCTCCTTATGTCTGAAAGTTTGAATTAGTCTTTACTAAGAATAACTTTGATGTTCTCTCTAAACATCACTGCTAAAATCATGCTATTGAGCTGACACTGAGAGCTGAACCCAAGTCATAAAAGGTCTACTCTCTCTTCCACAGAGCAAACAGAGAAGAATGCTTTTCTCACTAAAAATCTCTATACAGATAAGATACACCCTTTAAAATCTCTTATGACCATTCTTGTATTCTTTATTAAGAAGAAAGATAGCTTACTCTGGTTAGTATAAGATTATAGGATTCTTAACTTCATAACAATCAAGAATAAGTATCTACTTTCTCTTATCTCCAAGCTTGTCTCACAACTTTACAGTGCTAAGTATTTTACTAAACTAGATATCTGCTAGGGTTCAACAATGTGTGGATCAAACTGAGAGATGAATGAAAGGCCATATTTCACACTAACTGTGGACTCTTTGAATCCTTGGTAATATTCTTCAGCATAACTAACATATCTGCTATGTTCCAGACTATGGTAAATGACATTTTTATAGTGATATTCACTCAGACATTAAAAGACTACTACAAGGCAGTATGCAGGGTTCTGGAAGTCCTGGCCAAGTACTAGTTGTATTTGTATTCTGAAAAGTATGAGTTTGATAAACAGCAAATAGAGTACTTAGAACTAGTTATCTTAGAGGATCAAATAAAAATAGATCCTGTGAAGATAGCTAAAGTATATAACTGGCCAACCTATGGAATACAATAGATATACAGGCATTCCTTGAATTTGCTGATTACTGTCCAAGATTTATTCATAGCTCTTTAGACATTGCCTATCTTCTCTTTAATATCACTAAAAACAATAGTATTTGGGTCTAGAATCCTAAGCAGTAGCACATTTTTGATTTACTCAAGATGGCTATCATCTTGGCTCCTGTTCTTGCCTCTTCTGACACTTTAACTCCATTTCATATTAAGACTGACAGCTCAGATATTACTACAGAGGCTGTTCTCTCTCAAATGTTTGCAGACAATGATAAATGGTATCTGGTTGTGTATTTCAGCAAATTTCTCTCTCTAGTAAAACAAAATTATGAAATACACAACAAGGAGATGTTAGCCATCATTTGGGTATTAAAGAAGTGGTGCCACTTTCTGAAAGGTATGGAAATCCTAGTAGAAATTTGGACTGACTATAAGAATCTGGAATATTTCATGATAGTCAAAAACCTTAACTGTAAACAAGTATAGTGGTTGCTCTATTTAGCATGATTCAATTTTGTACTCTATCATCAACTTAGAAAGTCCATAAGCAAGTCTGATATACTGTTTCAGTGGCCAAAATATAGTAGCAGCTTGTACAATAACTAAAACATGATGTTACTTAAGCCAAAGTTCCTCACTGTTTGGGTACTTGAAGATGTTATTATGGAAGGTAAAGAGTGAAACCTGCTTGCAAAAGTATACTAAAGCAACTGCTTGGGCTAATGTAAAGAATCTGTTGTCAAGATAGTAAGAGAGTTCCATAACTTATGTGCAAGAACTATATACTCTGCAAAGTGGTCTGAGAATAATGGTCTACTCTTATTTTATGGAAAGATCTACATCCCTAATATTCTAGAACTCTGCTATTACATTATCACACTTCACCATAATTTAAGAATAGCTGGCCATACTAGTAAGTGAAAAACTCTAGAACTAGTATTCTAGAACTATTGGTGGCTCCAGACACTGAGGTATTTTAGCTAGTATATTAGCACATATAACCTCTGTCTGTATACTAAACTCATCCAATGCCTACTATTGGAAGAGCTACATCTACTACTAGTATAAGATACATGGTAGAAAACTATTAGTATAGACTTTATAGTTGAGCTCCTAAAATATACAGGGCTTGATACAATGATAACAGTAGTAGATTTCATGTCCAAGACTGTGTATTTTGTTCCAACATATACTACTATCTCTAACTATGAACCTCAATTCATCACATTTTTTATCTAGAAACTCTATTATATACTTAGTACTAAAATAGTATTCTTAATCACATGGCACTCTTAATTAGATAGACAGACAGAGTGGATTAACCAAGAACACAATCAATACCTCTAGTTGTTTATGGATAAGAGATAAAGTGACTGGCATAACCTTCTATCCCTAGTATTATGTCTTAAGGCTTAGAGTTGAAGTCAAAAGAGTAAATCTTGGATTGGGTTAATTACAAGAGAACTTGATGGAGTTCTTGATACAATGTATCTATCTTATATACTACACTAGTTGGCCTATGCTACTACTGCATCTAGCCTACCCTAAAGACTATGTATAAATCTTAAGGTCAATATATGTTAAGCATATTATATGATGTTATTGTTCCATATGCTTGAATTCTAATGTTTTTTGATTTTCTTTTTATTTTCTTTACTTTCTTTGATTTGATTTTCGATTTCTTTTTCTTGGAAAATAAATAGGCACATAACTGTAGTCATATGAAGTGTCACATAATATAAAGTTATAGATCTGGAATATGTTTACCTTGTAGAAATAGTGTGGTGAACTCATGAATAATACATATACATTAGAGTAGGCATATTTATCATTAGCATAGACCATGTATGTGTAGTATAAATAGGATAGCAATCCATTGAAAACTCCTTGTCAAGTTCTCTTGTAATCTCCATGAGATACTTCACCTATAAGTTTACTTAATGTGCTATTGGTCATTCTTAGACTAGTGGTTGCTACAACACTTTTCTAGTATGGATTACACTCTATTCTAATTACTCATTAACCTAAAGATCAAATCCTACATTTCTCATCAATCTCATAAAATTCTGAATAACAACCTTTAGTATCTAATAATCTAGAGTATGTATAGTAATAGAATATTATTAGATTAATACTTCTATATTTAAGAATGTTGGCCACCATATAGAATTTTCTAGTCTGATAATCAACTTAGATTGTGTTACACTTATTCTGAATATATCTGAACCTCTTCTTCTGAAATACAACTATGCAGCAAGTTAGACTAGGCACAACAATCTTCTATTGAAGCTAAGGTTGCCCTATCCACATAGTATCACTTCTAATCCATCTTTTGACTCTATTTTCTGACCTAACCTATATTTTGTGCTACTTACAGATAATCTTGGCAAGTGTGGATTATCCTTAATATCTTACTAGATCCTGTTATTATCAATTAAGTAGAATGAGTTTGAGTTAGAAGCAAACTCTTGGAAAAATATATTAAATATCTTTACACCAGATCAAGTCATGGAGTTTCACTACCTCAATCTCCAAGCATTATGGTTTATTGGAGCAAGTAAGTTCTATAATATTAATTTTAAACTAGTACCACTTACTTTTGAGCTACAGTAATCTAGAAAAAAAGATGGATATAAGGAGACCTAACTTTTTTTTATAGCTAGCTCAAAACTCTACAGCAACTCTACAGTGTTTGATAGCTAACAAGAATTATGTTATAAACCCATAGCACTGCTACTCTAAGACATGCTTACAACTACTGATTCTATTATCATTGCTTCATGCTCTCTGTTCATCTAGACAACCTTCTAGATGTTTTCATTAAGATTCCTAGTTATCTAGTCCCCATCATTTTCTATTTATCTCAGGAATATTCTGCTAGATTAAGATAAAGTGTAGAAGTACTTATGGTAGTTATTACCTTCAGAAGATCTTATTCTATTTTCTTAGGTTTTTTTTAAAGATATTCTCTGTTTTGTTATTTCTATAGACAATATGCTTAGGTTTCTCCTAAAGGCACAAAATTTTCATAACTCTACAGACTTTATTCAGTCACTCTAATAGAGAGCTCAAGAAGATTTGAGTGAATTAACTTAAGAGGCTAATTAAAGCAAACAGAATTCTCATAGAAACTATATTGGTGTATCTTTTTAAGATATCATATACTAAGATACATCACTATGGCAGTGATGTCTCCAAACATGCCTGACAAAAGCCCATCTTTCCTGCAATATATCTCCATAGTGGTAATGCAGCCTATTGAACTCAGTCTTCCATGGTAGAGTTCTCTTATTCAATCTCTTTCAGTATTTAACCACTGAAACTTCTGCTTGGGGCTGTATACTGAGACCCCCAAACATCTCCTAATCATTTGATCTGTATATAAGACTAGTAGTTACACTGTAATTTGCTAGTCTAATAATCAACAAAGATAAACTCAATTCCTAGTGTTCAATAGTAACATACCATCATCAGTACTCAACTTTCTTTCAGACTTCATCAAGTTATCTAAAGTTGTAACCATATGACAAACAAATGGTGCAGTACATAAGCTGAAGCCAAGATTGTTCTGACAAGTCTGTATCACTAAGCTTCTTGCATGGAGTTTCTATGCTCTGTACATTTCCAAGCCAATCTTACAGGCTTTTGCTTTCTAGTATGAACCATGTCTGACACAAGAGTGCAATCACAGCAGACATATTTATATATTAGAAAATGGTTTTTTATTACATCTTCAATATTGAATATAATATATAACTTTATTAAATAAGAGCTCAAAATAATGATGCAAAGTCTCAAAATTTAGATGTCTTGTAGTAAGACTCATAGAATTGGAGATATTATGTTTAAGAACATGAGTTCTCACAATCTGGATATTATCCCAAATGTTAGGAGTAGCCAATAGAATAATATTATTAGACTTATCATAAAAAGTAGAACTACTTTAGGAATACAATATACTAGCTATAGTTTCAATAAAGCAACTTTAGTGGTCTTTTTCTTAGAATCAAAGATTTCATGTTCAATTAGAACAATATTGTTATGGTAACCACTAGTCACAAAGACTAACAACACTATAAGTAAATCTCAAGATAGATATCAAGTGAAAATCATAAGAGAACTCAACAAGGAGTCTCTAATACATTTTTATACTATTTATACAAAGTCCTCATGGTCCATGCTAATTATAAATAGCCCTACCCTAATGTCCATATGTAGTCCATGCTTCTACCATGTGCCAATCTTATGTCTTTTATAAGAATATCATACTATATACATGTGTCCTAACATCATTCTTTTAGTTTTTTCTCCCAGAGTCTAGGCTTATAACTTCACATCATGTGATATGTCATGTGGATGCAGTCACATGCCTCTTTATTGTCAAATAATAAAAAGAAAAGTCAAAAGAAAAGAAATATTAAATCAAGAAAAATAAATAAAAGAAAAAAATATTATTGTTTAAGTGTACTATAACAAGTATCAGAAGCAACCATGAATAATGGTGCTTTTGAGTTCACAGTCTCAGCTTATTCATGATTATCTAGAGTTGTATTATCATAGTACACTTAAACTCTTATATTTTCTTTTTCTTTTATCTATTTTTCTTAATTTGATTTTTCTTTTCATTTAATTTAATTTTTTGTTTCTTTCTTAATCAATAAAGAAGCATATAACCACAGTCACATGATATATTACATAATGTAATATTATAGATTTGTAATATGGTAAAATAAATTAAAAGGAATAATATTAAGAAACATGGCTATAATATGTTCATCTTGTAGTAATAGCATAGTGGACTTATAGACAACATTTCTTATGATCTCCACAAGACTTTTGCCTTCTTAGTAAGCTGTTAACTGTCTTGGGTAGTAGTTGTCACAACAACTTAAATAGAGTAAAGTAGACAGACCAACAATTAGAGTATATAAAGTAGACTATCTTGTAGTAGGAATTTCATTAAGTTTATTAGAGTGAATTCTAAGGCTGCTAGAACAATTCACTTATTACCTACACTCTAAACTTAACAGTTATGTCTTTATATAAGAGTTTACTACTATGCATGATAATTAAAAAGGTCCTTACCTATGATACTTAATTTAAGAGTAAAAAAGTATTCCAGAAAAAGTATAGTTTATCACCAAATGAACTACTTACTTGTTTGTAATATCTAAACCTTGAATGTACTTTCAGAGACTTAGAAGTCATTTAGAAGTTGAAGAGAATAATAATGAATGATAAATATACAAAAAAGTAATGGTCTGTATACAAGCTGTTTCCATCATATGATCAGTATTTGTGCCTAATGGAGGCTGTCATTTGTTATAGTAGATATCAGGATTTTAGAAGATAACTATTACAAAATAAACTACTTACTTATTTGTGATATTTAAACCTTGGATATACTCTCAGAGATTTAAAAGTGATTTAGAAGTTCAATAATGATGATAATGATGATAAAGATCAATACAGATGTCAATAATGATAAGGGATAAATGATGGATGATGATTAATGTTATTAAATCTGAAATCTAATTTTTAGACATAGAAGTATATATACAAAATAGTAATGGTTTGTGTGCAAGATGTTTCTGTCACATGATCAAAACTTGTACCTAGTAGGACTGTCATCTGTTATAGCAGATGTCAGGCTAATTTAAAAGGTAACTTATTATATTACTATATTAATATGCTTGTATCTCTATGAATACTAATCTCCATATGATTTGTTGTCACTTTTGTATATTCCATATATATGTGAATAACTCTCATTTGAGGCTTTCTAGTGCAACTTGGTTTGTGAAAATCAGTCTACTAGTTGTGAAGATACAAGTTAAATGAAGTTTGTAATAGTAACTAATTATATCACTATATTGACATGCTTGTATCTCTATAAATACTGGTCATTATGTAATATATTATATATTATCAGAGATGGTTTGATGAGTGAGTTCCAATGTAATTTTAATCATGTAAATCTGTTCAGCCATTCATGAGATAATAGCCAATGAAACTTATAGTTACTAATGGTTAGATATTTCAGTAATCTGTTGTCACTTTTGTACATCTCACATATATACAAATGGCCCTTATTTGAAGCATTCCAGTTGTCAGCCATGTTTTACACCAGAAGGTGAAAGCCTGCAAAATTAGCTCAGAGATATACTAAATATAAAAACCTGTATAAAGAGTGTAGTAATATGGACTTCCCAGAATAACCTTGGCTTTAACTTACATGCTATACCATCTATCTGCTATATAGTTGCAACTTCAGAAAATGAATTGAAGTCTGGAAGAGATGAGTACTGATGTGGTATGTTGTTGTAAAACATCAGAGATCAAGTTCACTTGAATATCCAATTATCAGACTGGTAAATTATAGTGTAACTACTAGTCTTATATACAATGAAAATTAATAGGAGATGCTCAGGAGTTTCAGAGTATAGCCCCAAGTGAAGGTTTTAGTGTTGAGATACTAAAAGAGGTCAATTGGAGAACTCTACTGTAAAAGACCAATTTTAATAGAAGTATGTGACTGAGACCATGTGACGAGGACCCCAACTCATCCATTAGTTCAGTGATCATTTACGAAAATGAAAGCTATAGCATGCCCCAAAGATTTGTGCCCGCTTTCCCACACAATGTTACCGTGACACGTGATCCAGATCACCTGATGTCAGGAGTGTGTGACATGTAACACAGTTGCCAAATTCGATGTCATCACATCACTCGAGTTTTGGGGATGATTGAATGATGAAATTCCCTTTTGCATTCTCCATCATCATGTCCCCCGTCTTCCACAATTTCAGACCTGCTGTCTTCTTCGACCCCGCCGACTTCGAGGACATGGATGCAATTCTCCATCACGATGATGACCCCATACATTCAACTCACGTGTGTATGAACTGCCGGAGGATCGAGTCGCCTAACAACGTATGGTGTGCCGAGGAGTCTTGCGGTGCGCATTTACTGACACTCTTTCAGAAACTTATCCCTTGCGCAAGATGCAAGACTGTATTTTATTGTGATGTCGTGGTATGCTGTGTATTGGTTTTCGAAAGAGTTGGCTTTGACACGTTCTGGTGTTTAGTGTTGCAATGAACACTGGTCGAAAGGGAGTCGCGGAGGCACTCGCCACAAGAATGTGTGCAAATTGTTGAAAGTGTGTCACACATCCATCTATCCCTACTCGGACATTTATGAACTGCATTTTATGAAATAGCGAAGCCATAAAAAACTCCCGGTAATGCAGGCCATTGCCAAACAGTTTTCTTGGGCATGCCATTCAGACGATGGCTCCGTTACCTTCGATCGCTACCGTGACTCTCGGGGTCTTTTTGGTTGTGGGTCGAAATATGGATGGTGGACTGAGGCCCCGTGTTCCTGTGAAGCTACAGTGGACTACATATGGGGGTTGCAACTGTTAGAAGAAGATCATCTGGATGAACGAAGTGGTTGGAAACTTCCTGATGATGAACTTCCGTGGTTAGACTTTGAGTCTAATGATACTACGCCTCCTTCCACACCTCCCAACTTCGACCATACCTGGACAAGTTACTACAAGTGGCGTGGTCTTCCCATGCATTCACCGGCTGTTCTCCTACTGCACTGGCCACTCTCAGTGTATCGTCTCCTTCACAGATTACATCGTATTCCTTCCAAGATTCCCTTTCAGCGGCAGAAACTGGTGGTTCATTTACTAGGTGTCGAGAAAGAACTCGATATTCTTCCACTGTATGTGATTCCCATGCCGCCTTTCAATTCACCTGCTTGATTATGATTTTTAGATTTGCGGAATTAGCGCTGTTGATTCCCAACACGGACATTGACATTGTTCTTTTCGGACCTGGTGTTTTTCGCCTTCTCATGGAGGCAGAAGGGGATGAGGATTGCCTCGCCTCACAGCCGTTCGTATATACCTATACTGCTCCTGATGATGCGTTTGGAGGGAGCACACTACGGATTTCCCTTTCGGATTCGGGGCCGATCTGGGGCGACCAATCGATTCATCTCCCGTCACATCGACCGGACGCTATGATCGCTCTGAACGCCAACCTCGGTGGATACGATCAATGGGTGCTCGCACTTCTCGCTTCCCGTGCCTACAACATTCCTTTCGCTGTTACAGAGAACCAGGAAATCAATATTGAGCTCTGCCTCTCTGCCCTGCGCAACCTACCTCGGGCTAGAGCGTCGTTGTGGTCTTTAATTGGTTTGACTGACGAAGAGGAGAAAAGAGTCAATAAGACTGCGACAAAGGAGTTCACATGGAATTTGAACCCATTTATGTGTCCTGGACCTCGGCCTCGGACTCTCGGTGGTAGTCCCATGACAGCAAATGGTTTTGAGTTTATCATCACTACTGGTGGACCGGATGAGGATGCAGAGCCTGCTGTGATCGAGAAATCGGGACTTTCATTGGATGATTACATGTAGACGTACAGTAGACTGGACATGGATGATAGGATGTATTTGCATGTCAGTTGCTTCTGTTGAGCATATTTGACTACATTATGGCCAAATGTTGCCAAATGTTGCCCAAAGGGAAACCTTCTAAGGTTTAAGTAATACTAATACTACTGATCTCTTGCTGCATGCCTATCTATTCCCTTCTTTTTTAAAAAATCAACAATTAATTACACGGGTTATGTAGACAGGCCGTGGCAGTAAATAATGAGAAGAGAGAATAGATAAGAGAAAAAGAGAAAAAGAAAAACATAGAGAAATATAGAACTATGTACTTTCCAAGAACTAATGTCCTGGAAACAGAACATGTTATGATTTTCTTCAAAAAACTTGACAATGTCAAATAATGAGTCCCCTACAACTCCATTGAATCTGTTATTTCAGAATGTGGTCTCTGTTGTAGCAACCACTCGCCGGAACGGCACTCGTAGTTTGCTTACTTCAGCAAAGCTCTTAACTGACTATCTCATAGTGGGGATTACAAGAGAACTCGACAAGGAGCCCTCACTGCATTGCTCCTCTATTTATATAAATACAAGGTGGTCTGTGCTACAACAATGTGTTTACCTCATGTCCTATTACTCATCCACCATGTGTTTTCCTTAAGGCCACCATGCTTCCTACATATGCCCTGACATCATACTCTTAATCTCTGCTGTACATGTGCACACCATATGTACACCATGAGGAACCCATGTCTCTTGATATCATCCCTAACCCTAACTCTAATCTAGACTCCTCTCGATCCTTCTAGACCATTAGTCCTTCCAGACTGTTCTAGACTCTGTCACATGACTTCCAAGTCACGTGCCTATCTCCTATCTCTCTTCCATTGTATTATAATACTTAACCCTAACCCTAGTCCAAGTCTGTCCACACTCTTGTCTCATAACAGTCTCTTGTTTCTAGAATCACTAGTACATAAGACAAGTATTCATGTATTTTCTTCATAAGGAAAGAATCTTTGTGTATATTCTCCCATAGGAGTGTGGTTGTAATGAGAGGAATAAGAGACATGCAGATTGTATTTGAATGACCCATGTGTCATAACTATATACTTCCTTTCACATAGGTCAGTAGAAGATATTGTTGTAGCAACTGTCTTAAGTTATAACAACTAGTAGTGGGGTTTACAAGAGAACTTGACAAGGAGTTCTGTTAAATTTCTCTACTACTCATATATATATAGTATAGGGCCTGTGCACAGTACTTCTATGTTTATCCTAAGGTTTATATCTATCTAGAATATTCTACTGACTTCTATAGTATGTGATCATAACCATATGATTTGTCATGTGATCTAGACATCATGTCATGTGACTGTGACTGTATAACCTACCTACAAGTACTTTTTCCTAAAGTAGTAATTATAATACCTAAAATTAAAGAGAGAGAGAAAACAAAATAAAATGAGAAAATGAGAAATAGGAATTATTTTACAATAGATATAATTCATTTGAATCTGTAAGTTTAAAGAATTGACTTCTTTTAAGATTAAAGACTTAATAGTATATTTGCTATTATCAAATAATATCATTAGCTTCTTCTTTCTTACTAAAGTCTCATAATGTTTTACTTAGGAATTCAATAGTATTTTCCAGATGTTATTTAAAAAATCTTTGTAACAACTGCTCTTGAGTTGTAATAACTAAATGGTAAGATTAACAAGAGAGCTCAACAGGAAGTTTTGTTAGATTTGACTACTACTATTATGATTCTGAGCTTGGCTCAGATTATAACTTAGACAAATACTTAGATAAGAGAGAAAAGAATAATTAATTGGTAAAGTATAAGAATACAGGATTATATTTACTTCTTTTTTGATCAACAATTTATTATATGGTGCTTGATCCCAGTTTATAATAGATTATTCACAACAAGTAGTCTACAATTTTATCTTAGAAGATTATAGATAAAAAAAGATACTATTAAAATTAAGAATAAATCTAAATAAAGATTGCTCATAACCAATCTACTGTCAGAAATCCTCAGAATAACCCTAATTATTTTCTACTTTTATTATTTCTTCTCTAATTTCTCTTTCTCTTTCTCTTTATAGTTTAGTTTTCTTATTCTCTTTTCTAGATCTAGCTAAGAAGGTATGATATGACATGACATATGATGGTCACAAAAGTCACACAAAAGTCACATATGCTATTATACTGTTATGTGATCTAATGGAATATCATAGAAACTACTAGAAGAACTCAGTCATAACTTTATGGTAGATATACACAAACCAACTACTAGAGATATATAAAGTTGATGACTTTATGGGAATTCTATTGTGTTCTCTTATGTTACTCAATATACAAGTATGCTTTTGCTCTTAATACTAAGCTTGAGTTATAATACTTACTAATTATATATCTAAGTTTACAAATAGACCTATCATACTGAAAATGCAGAGTCAAAAGAAACTAAGAGAGATGAAACATATCTACAGAAATAGAAAGCAAACTATTTGAACATTCATAAAGATTTAGAGAGAGAAGGTTATTTTTGATAAGAAAAGGTAAGAAGTCAACAAAGTTCTTAATTGGACAACATAAATCAATCAAGAGACTGTGAGTAAACCTGGGATAGTTTGTAAAAAGGTGTCAATATATTTTTACCTAGCAATAGCTATACAAATATTATATGTATTTGTTACAAACTTCATTTAACTTGTATCTCCACAATTAGTAAACTGATTCTTACAAACCAAGTTGTACTGGAAAGCTCCAAATAAGAGCTATTTGCACATATATAGGATATACAAAAGTGACAACCAATCACTGAGATATCAGACCATCAATAACTACAAGTTTTATTAGCTATTATTTCAGGAACTACTAAACAGATTTCTACAATCAATAATAAAGATACAAACATATCAAGATAGTAATATAATTAGTTATCTTATAAAATTAGCCTGACATCTACTATAACAGATGGTAGTCCTATTGTCAGAGTTGTAAACAATAGACTTGGTTTTATTTATTTTCTTTCTCTTTTATCTTTTCTTTTCCATTTTTTCTTTTATTTTATTTTTGGTTTTTATTTCACTTTTCTTTGTTTTGAACTTAAGTAAAGGGTATGATGTGATGTCATACATGACAATCACACATATCACAGTCACAGGTTATATAAGCATATAATACAAAAAAAAAACATAAAAGATTCTGGAACTAATAATGTTATATAGTATAGCAACAGCATGTTAGTCTTATAAAGTGTATATAAACTTTAGGGTAGGTTAGTTATAGTGTATACCCAGACTATGGTCTATAGTATATAAGGTAAATTAGTTTATACTTAGAACTTTATTGAGTTTTCTTGTATTATTATCAGGTATAAGTTTTGATTATGTAATGGAAACAGCTTGCACACAAACTATTACTATTTTGTATATATACTTCTGTATCTAAAGATTGAATCTCAGATTTAAAAATATTAATTATCATATATCATTTATTCTTTATTATTATTGACATCTGTATTTATCTTCATCATTATTGTTATCATTATTGAACTTCTAAATAACTTCTAAATCTCTGAGAGTACACCCAAGATTCAGATATCACAAATAAGTAAGTAGTTTATTTTGTAATATTTGATAATAGCTCATTTTCTATGGCAGTATTATTTTATGATTTGTTTACTATGGCAATATTACTCTCTATTAAAACTCTATGAGTACTCAGTCTTCTATAGTAGAGTTTACTTCTTTTCAACTTGGTTTTCTATAGTGAAGTTCTCCTATTAGACTCTCTGTCAGTATTTTACTACTGAAACCTCTGTTTAATACTGTATTCTGAAACCTCTGAGTTCTCCTTTCATTCTACTTGTATATAAGAACTAGTAAATATACTGTATTTGCTAGTCTGATAATTGATAATAAGTACAATAATAACAGCAGTTGAACAACAACTCTAGTATTCTTTGACAATATATCTTTCATCAGAACTCACTTCTTTTGAACTCTGCTCTTCTTCTGAAGTTGTAACTATATAGTAGATAGATAGCATAACATATAAGCTGAAGCCAAGATTATTCTGGAAAGTCTATAACACCATACTCTTTGTATAGGTTTTTATACTTGGTACAAACTCTTAGCAAACCCTATAAACTTTTGCCTTTTAGTGTGAACTATGCCTAATAACTCTGTAAAAAAAGTACTGTCTATACTCTCCAATAAAAATATGTGTTATGACTTAAGACACAAGTATTACGGTCAAAAGTAACATCTTGGATTAGGTTAATCACAAGAGAACTCAATAGAGTTCTTAGTATAATACATCTATCTTATATACTATACTAGTTGGTCCATGCTACTACTGTTATAGGACATTTGGACACTAACAATTTTTATTTTATTTTATTTTATTTTTCTGATTTTACTTTACTTT
>Ga0157363_1002262_pt1 | contig 16866 bp, 5 predicted proteins | sample AttsexASBM1_FD_111477 | JGI IMG/M metagenome (GOLD analysis project Ga0157363, IMG submission 111477) | Fungus gardens microbial communities from leaf cutter ant in Ribeirão Preto, State of São Paulo, Brazil - Atta sexdens ASBM1 | ecosystem: Host-associated > Fungi > Mycelium > Unclassified ... | reverse complement strand
CCCGTCTACCATCACGTAGTTGTATCGTCACTGTCGCTGCCTCGCCGTCGTCTTCGTCGTCTTTGTCGACGTCGTCGTCGTCGTCGTCGTCGTCGTCGTCGTCGTCGTCGTCGTCGTCGTCGTACCCCGTCAAGTATCTCGCGTCTCCACGTTTCTCCGAGTCAAAACGTTCCTCATCCCTCGCGTCGTTTCTACCGCGAGTACTTCGTCCTCGCGAGCTAACTCCTTCTCGACGATCGAGCTTGCATAATGGATGACGGAGGACGGACGGAGCGCAGAGAAGAGGAGTCGGGAGGGGAAATTAATTTGGTGAAACCTCTATCCGCGCGCGGATCTCTCAGCCACCTCCGGATAATGTATCGGCGTGGATAAACCTACCAATTCGAGTGAGTCAATTCATCGTCCGAGCTGCCGAGCTGAAATAGTGCAACCTGATGAAACGGTGTATCGAGTAGTGGCGAACAAATGATTGTTAATTGTATATTTAAAATTGTTTATAAAAGTTTTTATATAACTGTTGTACGAGAAGAGAATAATTTTTATATATGAGGAGAAGGTATGCGCGCGCGCGCGCGCGCGCGCGCGTGTGTGTGTGTGTGTGTGTGTGTGTGTGTGCATGCGCAACCTAGAAAAGAAGATTTTTCCTAAAGTATATATTAAAAAGTTAATAATATAGATCTGCAAATAATTTTATTGAACAATCAAAACATGTATGTAGGGTACCCCATGTTGGTTGTTACAGTGTAAACTGTAAAAATTTAAAAAAACTGTAAAAACTGTAAACAGTAAAAACGTTTGTAATTCATCATATTTGAGATTTCTGCATAATTATTTTGATGGTCCAACAAAATACTTTCAGATCTTTATCTAATCAAATTTTTAGATGCTTTAAAATTCTTTTTTTCGTGTACACTAGTATGCAGTTGAAAAGATTTTCGAATTTCGAAACGCATTTGTATAAACCTTTAAAATAGAATTCACAAGAAACATTTGATGTTGTTCTCTTACTTCAGAAGTGATACAACAAAAAGTATGATATTTAAATTAATGAGTTAGTAAAGAATTACTCTATCAATCATCAAATATAAACTAACTTAACTTCAGTTTCACCAAACAGCATTTAACAGTCGTTTTTAAAATTTTCGAAGAGATCATAATATTTTCTACAAGAGTAATATATTTTGAGTTATGTCGTTTTTATAAATAAAAAGAAGAATCTTCTACAGAGTATATTTAGAGTTAAGATGAAGTTTGATGATCAAAGTTTAAAGAAGAAATTGTTTTATTTTGAATTTACTCATTTTAATTGATCAAAGTAAATACAAATTATTGATGATATTTCTAGTTATATCACTTGTATATAATAAATTATTCTGGATTTATTAAACTTTATAGGATATAAAAATCATCACAATTTAAAAAGGATAATTTGTAAAAATTATAGAACGAAAATGACAAAAGATTTGTCATTTTTGATCATGTTTTTTAGAATATATTCTTCTTGCTGATATTATTTGATTGGTCAATAATTTTTTTAAGTTGAAAAATAGTTTTACTCCTTTTCTGAAAATTTTAATTGTTTCACTTTTGATACCTTTGAAGTAAGAAAATGATGTAATCTTTCCGCAAGAGGGATTAAATAAATACTGGTTTAAGAGAGCCCTCTAGGCTCATGTTTCAAAGACGTTTACATATCCACACATCACTGACGCGGCGATTAAATTCGAGAGCGTGGAGCCGAGATTGATGCGCCCTTAGACGTCGCTATTCGATTACACCCCTACGAGCTGTGAAGAGCTGCTTTCTGATTTTCCGACGGTCCCACAATCTAAACTGTACACGAAGTGAAACTCGCTTTATCGTTTCCATTTTATTTTCAAGCGAGGTACCCGAGCAACGCCCCAAGAGAAATCATGCGAAGTAACATCCATTCACGGGATGTCAATAATACGTACAGTTATTTTCCGAATAATGTGCGTAACTACGCGTAGCTCATATGCCTTACCACATATGCCGCAATCGCGCGAACATGTGCAGGTACCCATTTTTATTATCCATATTTCGTATCCATGGATAATACCGTCGATGGGATAATATTCCTCGATATCGAGAAACGACGAAAATACTGAGTACGACGTTGACATTGCGTAGTCAAATTCTAATTGCAGACCGATGAATCCGTATATAATGCACAATAATAAAAACGAACGTATAACTTAATAAAGACGCAACGTCTAGAACCTCATATGGATAATTGATACTTTTACGAACATGAAACGAGGTCGACGACGGCGACTACAACGACGATATGTCAAAAACATTCAACCAAACGATCGACTGTTCGCGAAGAACGAAGAGAGAAAAAGAAGGAAGGAAAAAGAACCAAGAACTAATGAAACGCCGGCGCTTTGAAAAATGTCATTTACTTCGCACACACATCGTCGATCTCCATCACCGCGTAATAAAATACCAGGTCGAGGGCTTGGATACGCGCCGCGCCGCGCCGGGGGGTCTTGAATGCACCCCCGGCGCGGCGTCGCGTATAAATTCGCGCGAGATTCGAAGAGACGAGTCGACGGATCACCATCGCTCCACCGACAATGACACGCCGTGGATGGCGTAGGCACGCGATAATTGTGGATAATTCCCAGCGTCGCGTGCCACCCCCGCATCCTCCAGTTTCCCCTAATTATATGTCTCTCAGTCCTCCCGACGCGACGCGACGTGGCGTTCCCGCGCATTTCGCATACATACGCGAATACACGTTGCACAGCTTGCACGTATACATGTACACGAGCAACCGGAATCGACGTTTCCAGCGATAGAAACAGCGTTTGGTGGTGGGAACATGTAAGCCTCTCGGTCCATACAAATGGGAGGATGAACAAAGGGGGAATAGATGTAGGGTGTCCTTATCGACAAGGACGACCAATATAATCATCCGCATCGCATTCCATAACACATGAACGTACATGTTATGTACAATGCATGTGATTTCGAGTATCAATCAACACGTAAGATTTACCGGACTGGGCGGAATTAAATAATCATTAAGTTAAAGATTATTGATTCAATGAATCTATCAAAGTGGTTTAGGAGAACGTTAGATAGATCGCCTTGCTGAAACAATAATTCTCAAGTTGTTTGTTTCGCTATCTAAATTTCATTTTTCTTTAATGAGTTACAACTAGGTATATGAATATAAATTTCGGTAAGAGAGCTCGATAATTTAATTACTATGCAAGAACGATGATGATATCGATGAATCAAAATATAAACATATCGCTTCCTAATTTCAAAAATGACACGACTAAAAAAATTAAATTTAAAAGAGGAAAAATTATTTTCAACTTGAAAATTATTGTAATCTAATCAAATAATATTACCAAATACTTATTATATATTAATTCTTAATGGTCAACTGTCATTTTTCTTATTTTCACAATCCTTAAACATTTACTTTTTTTAATTGTGATAATTTTCATGATTTCTTGAATGTAAATTAGTTTATTTTTCTATCGAAAATCACATGCTTTGAGTTGTGTCACTTTTGAAATAAGGGATATATCGAATTGAGTTCATGAAATTCTAAATAGATATCTATGAATCAAAAAGTGTACACCCAGAATTTTAGTAATAATCTAACAGCATTCAAGCCGTGTGGAGTGCGGTAGAAATTTTGACGTACTTTCCTCGATTTATTCACCGACAGTTATCGCAGAAATAACACATTGCGACGAGGTATTTGAAACGGCAGCCACTGTCGGCGGTGGCAAATGGTTTCTGTCACGAAGTCGTCCGCCGCGGCGGGACGAGACGAGGCGAGACGAGAGAAATGAGACGGATAACGACTTTAAACGTACGACAAGCCAGCCGTGGCCGTGGTAGCTAATGCGCAAAATGTAAAATGTTTCATTAGAGAAAGACGCTAGCGAAACGCTTAGTGAAACCGCAAAAGAAAAAAGACCCTCCAAAGTCTGCGGAAAATCTATTCCGTTCGTCTAAATTCTATCTTTTAACTAATAGACCCAAGTAAAGAAAGGACAGACAAACGGATGCAACAAACACTAAAGACCGAGACTCGCTCTCTTTCGAGTGAGCGATACGATACGCGCACGGCTCGTAAGTAATTCCAAAAATTCCTTTGCAAAAGCGAGCAAACGGCACAAAGGATTTATTCGGAATGTCAAAAAGAAAGAACGATGAAGTCACTTCTCCTTTCGCGTACATTGCAGATTTGTACATTTTGTGGGATAACATTCGCTACATTCAATCTCTTGAGGTACTTTACAACTTTATGTTGAAGCCATATATTTGATAATCGCACAAATCACATTTTGCCATTATATTATATAATTTTCTTACAATCTCTTAAAATTTGGATCTAATTTGCATACAGAGAGATAATGCTAATTTTAAGTTATATCGCCGCGTTGATAAAAAAAAAATGATACATCTCGAAATTAGCAACTTTTCAGTACTGCATTTCAAAATTCTTTTTGAATTGGAATAACGTTTTAATTAAGGTAATGAATATGCATAACTTCACTTTCTTTCCATATTAAGGTCATAGCACACGAAATGCATAAGCATAACGTGGCTAGCATATGACCGTCTGGATCAATAAGCATCTAGTATAAAGTTTCATCATATTAATTTACATAATTAATTTACATTGGTCCAGGTGATCTTATACTAACTATACTATATGCTAATGCATATATTTTGTGTGCGTGTCTTATATTTTCAATTTTATAATACATTCTTTAAAATTAAAATCATGAGTTTTCAAAATTTTAATACTACACTTAGTTGCAACCTTAATGTTGTGTAAATTTCGTCTTTTATCAAAGCTGATATTTTTCCAATATGTCACTTTTTCCACAAAACTATATTAGTCTATATTAATCTTAGGAACAGTGAAATCTATCACTAATTTTTTTTACTCAATCGTCACTTCCCTTTCCTGTTTACTTTCGTTTGCACATCTCTCGTTTAGTAATCCATCTCTTTCATCCTTATATCGTTAACTCACTATGCGGGTCAAACATACATAGGAATGGCCATAGTTCGGCGCCAGTATGCAACTGTATGTAATTATTCTAATTCCTGGTGCGCGAGCCCGGAGCTCACATTCGAATGCATTTGGTGTATCACTTTTTGCCTTTTCTCGCCAATTCCGGAATGGACGGTAAATGGCAAATCATCGCCACACGACCCCCTCCCCCCCCGCATCGAATTAATTCGCAGGCGATGCCACCATTGCGGTATAAAAGCGGAATTTTTAAATTGAAGCTAGAAAAATCCGTGCGGTCCATTAGACAGTCGCGTCCCTCGAAACCGTTTTACAATACCAGTATTATATCGTCGCGCCGTTGCAATTTTAATAGTTCTCGAATCTAGTGTTTGTTAAGCTAAACGCAAATCAAGCGTAAGATCAACGTCAATACCATAGCGATATATCACATGTCGACGACGGGAGTAAACCGTTTATAATAAGCAGCGCGTAATATGTAATTACCCTCGGATAGGGACAGCCGGATAACGTCGCATCCGCGAACATTTTCATTTCGGCGGCGCATATGTGCGGCTTGGCCACCCGGTCTAATGGATTTGCTTTTACCTGAAATTGAATTATAACGTTGTAGCAGTTTGCGGCTTTGCCGCGTAACAAGATTTAATAAAGCAAGCCGCGTAATAATATGGTGCAGTAATAACATATGCAGTACATTACTACGATATACATATCCCGCGGATATATATCAACGGTGGACGCCACGGATATGATGGAGAGATATTACCGCTGCTGTAGCGCCGTTCCCGAAATTGCGACGCATCATTCGCTAGCCAGGACAGATCCGCGCCCTTCGCGCTCTCGGATCGCACAATGCATACACCGCGTGATCTTATTTGCCGTACAATTTCATTTTCATGAACCGTCGACCCCGACCGCATATTCCTTCTGCCTCCGTAGGCCTCCCACAGGGAGAACTGCACCGCATACAACCCTTTGGGTCCAGTGAATCCGCGGACTCGAATTCATTCCACGGACTTCAAGTAACACATTACAAGCACACATGTTACACAAGAACATTAACACTGGACGCGTATTATACAAGAATATTAATACAGCCCAGACACACACAATTACATCCTACATGACTTTCTACATCATTACCGCCATTGTTTATTAATATTTAATATTTTGTGTACACATTAACGATAACACATATTTTTTGGCTGTTAATTGATCTTCGTAAGAAAACAAAAAGAGAAGAAATCTCTGTCAACACTGTTAAATTAATAAACTTAATTTGAATTATTTTTAATCACTTAAGTCGCCATTATTTCCACTCAATTCATATCGTAAATTTAACGAAAATAATGGAGTTAAACAGTTTAATTCAAGAAATGTATTAATTTCACTCGAATTTAGTTTATTATTTACTAATTGTACCTGTATACGTTGATATGAACGTTGTTTACTTTAAAATTGAGCATTTTTATACAGAAATAAATTTATCAGATGCGATTGTTTTTTAACCAGATTTTTTTAAAACGAAATAATACGTTTGAACATACTTGGGAATTAACAATAACAAAATATTATTTAATAAATTAGTTTAAATTTGATCCTTCAATATTTAATAATATTCACGTCACGTAAGTGTTCAGGCAATCGCTTGAATCCTCGCAAGACGTAAAAATATAATATATCTAGCTGATTTACGCGAAACTATATGCTGCGATTTCGATATAGAATACGAAAAAACAATAAATAGACGAAAAGAGAGAAAAATGCGAAAGAGAAAGAGAGAAAGAGAGTTTGCAACACATGGAATGCTTTGATTTACATTTTGACTTACTCTCACCGACCTCAGATGGCACAGTTACACAGAGTACCCGGAAGCTATCTATGTCCCGACAAAATTATGCTATCAAATTTTCCTCGATAAAAATTCTGTAAAAAGTTACTTATAGCAAACTAATAATTTTCTTATTAAAAAGTTTTATAGTTGAATTTTAATAAATAATTGAATTTACCAATTATTAATGTATGTGTAATAAAAAATTAATCAATATTAATATTTTTGTTTGGATATTTATGTTTAATCATAAGTTTTGTAAGTTTGATGTGTATACGTTGATTTTTACCTTTATATTTTTGAATTATGCAATAATTATTCTATTACACCTAGAAATTTCATAGTATTAAATTATAAGTGTGTTTAATTTTATCATTGCTGTTAAAAGTAAGCATCATAAATAAATGTATAATTTATTACGAAAAATATGATAGTATTTCAATTTTTTTCTTAAGAGAAAGTTAAAAATAATTGAAAAATATTTATATATTAAATCTTTAATATTTTTAGCGTTAAATAATCTACATTTATATCAATTTAGTGTATAGTAACTTATAGTAACTGATTCTTTGAACTTTCCTCTAGTATGTTCGTAATTAAAAGGATATCTCGTACTTTCACCGACACTCTGTATACAGATATCGCCATGAAAGAGACAGATGGATTCAGACGGACGAACAACGTGGCGTGCCGTGAGAAAAAAGAGAAGTCGAGTAGTGAAAAAGTATGAAAGGAGGTAAAGTGAATGGATGTAGAATGGTGGTTTAGCGGAGACGGGTGGCGCAGGAAGGAAGCAAGGAAGGAAGATCAGGAAGGAAGGAACATGTAATTCCAGAGGGCTTAGCGCGTCCCAATTTTCGGGCCAGTAAATTCCAATAACGTCCGATGCCCTTAAACTCTTCGTACATCACGTCCTGTGAACCAGCGACCGATTTATAACCGAGAAATTCGGGTTATCGATACCTATCGGCACCCCGCGTTTCCGACTCACCCTTTTAACCTCCCCACAGCCGTGCGAGTACCGCAGCTTTTCGTGGGGATAACGATGCACCTCGGCCAAAGTCTCAGCCCAATGATTTATGAATCATTGAGGGAGCACTCGGCGTATATACGATCTTCATCCTGCAAACTGTCTACACCACGGCTTTAATGACGCGAATACACGAAGCCGGTGGAAGAAGAAGTCGGGCAGTGAGTTACTGGTTTACTCCCGGCTCTACTCCGTTTTTGTTGCAAACAACTAAAGTTTTCAAGCTTTCAAGTATTGTCCCTGGAAACAGGCGAGAATCAGTTAAACCACAGTTAACTTTAACCAGTATTTATAGGAACGACCGTACGTCTGTCGGTTAGCACGTGCGGATTTCTCACTACTTTTTACGATCTGGCCTAAACTCTCTCACAGCTCCTACTACGATAACTCGAGAGTTTCATAAATTATAAGAGCTACCTGCGTGCGCGCGCACAGTCGAGAAGTTCTTCTTCGTCGTTCTCAACCGTCTTCCATCAATGACCGAGTAAGATCGAATTTCCGGCATTTCCTTCCTTCCGATTGGTAGCACGCGTCACTGCTTCTCGAAGAAATCGATTTAGCGGAAAACGTCGCCTCGTCGCCTCAGTGAAGGCTGCGGTAGAACACGATGCGCAGTTGGCAGTGATGCCGGTATGTGCAGAACACCGTAATGCCGGACACACCGCTGCGAACAACGTTGAAGCCAATAACTTACGCCACGCGGCTTTGAACGCTCGTCCGGGCTTGCGGTTTCGTGACTAAATAGTAATATCGGAAATGCCGCAGCAGCGTTACGTTGCCCATATTAGCGACGCTCCTCCGTTTGCTAAGAGATGCAAGAACATGAATGCACGAACTAGAGAGAGAGACTCCTACCCGCCATTGAGCGATCTCGGTGGCGATCCGCACGAAGTGATGCCAATTCGACGATAAGAATCAAATCGGGGAAGCTTGATCCATTTGCGAAGCAATTGATCTAGTTGGCAGACCACCAATCGAATTTCAAGTGACGTTATAATCCTTTTTAAAAGATTAACCTGGGATTATCTGATTTTTTTTGTATGTAAACGATCACCTGAAATATTTTTACATCCTAATAAAAATCATTGTTATTAACAACTTGGTATTATTTATTTTATATTACTGGTTGTTCCTAATTTATTAGTATATGAGGACATAGATATGGATTTAATCACAATTTTCTGAAAAAAATAGAAACAAATATTAAATGGATCAGCATGTTAAACAGCTTATTACAATATTATTTGTAAATAATAAAGAATTTAATTAATATAACGCTTTTTTTATTACAGTTTTTTTAATTTTCGATGAAATTTCAAACATAAAGGTTCATAAAGAAATGTTATTTAAAAAAGAAAGAAAATATATTAAACAATATCCATAAAAATCCAGAAAACTAATATTTTACAATTCATATTTTTTTGCCGCTAGAATATAAAAATGCCCCAGGTGAATATTTCCGGGTTAAGTGTTGACGGGGTTTGATTTCAAATATATATGATATAAATATATAAAGCAATTTATTTTTTCAAAAGAGTAATTAGCGGTAATAAAAATAAAAAAAATTACGATTAACGATATATTACAATTGTTAGAAAAATAAACATTATTCTTCAATGAAACTTTCTTAGAATGCTTTTTTCACTAGATAAAACTTTCATGTCAATTTTAGGAATGCTTTATACTCGTAGCTACGGCTATACATCTCGTCGTATTAATTATAATTATACATATATGTAAATCATTGCCGTGTGTTGCTGTATACCATACGCAACATAAACTTGATGATGTATTCCAAGTAAATTCCAGTGGTACAAATGGCACAACACGCGATACCATCCCTACTATTAATTTCCTGTACCACGGTCTAGCTAGCCAGCGATGTAATATAGAAGTCTATGATATCAATGTGTGTATGTATGTGTGCCTCCCCCCTCCCCCCCTCTCTCTCTCTCTCTCTCTCTGTCTTTCATTGTGTATACATGCGTGTACACGCGCAGCGACGCGACATGGTACGACGCTAACCATATCAACCACACGAAGACAATAGGAGACCAATTAATTGAATATAGGTCGCTAGACGATTACATGATCTTCAATGATTTTGCTGATATTCGTGTATGTCGAATATAACGAGGTATTCTCATCCTGAAGCTACTATAAGAGAGAAAGAGAAGGTGGATTAAAGGATGGATAAAGAATCGGGAGAAATGAGATTCGAATTGAAATTGGGCAACCTGACAGTCGCAAGTAACGATGACGCTCGTCCTTTGACGAACCCCTCGAGAGAACAATTAGACCGTCATGACCTCTCACGGGTGTTCATACCATGAAGAGCCGCCAATTAAGGAACTACGTGCGACAACGATCGCATGCCTTTATTGCTACGTATACACTCGATCTTGAGTGTTCGAGTCTCGATTGCTCTCCACCGCAGATTTTAACTCCGCAAACAAAAATGTTTCCCGAACAATTTTCACACACGACGATTATGTACTATTACGATAAAACATATACAGAGAATCTAAGAAAAATATAAAATTTAAACAATTGTCATCTCTTTCAATATTATAAAAAAATCGATTTTGTTAATAAATTACTATTGATATCTAAACTTATTACTATTGGTATATATTACTATTGATATTAAATAGATACAGATCTAAAAATAATTTTTAATCTATCAAAATAATTACACATATAAAACATTCAAGCGTGATCAGCAATATTATATTATAAAAAAATGTATTGACATTCTAGCAATAGTTTGAGCATTTCACATAATTATTTTGATGATTCAACAAAATTATTTTCAGATTTGTATTTGGCTAAATTTTTAAATACTTTAGCAAGATCTTATTTTTTTGTAAAGAAAAGTTATAAGATTGTACATTTAAAAAAAAGAAAAAGATGGAGATCATGAGTCAGGCCTAATATTTCAAAGAAAAAAAAATATACAGAATATAAATGACACACAATCATGTACAACAATTTTCTCATCATTTATCACATAACATCTCTGTATTTCAGAAGAGATAAAATACCTGAACTATTGTCGCATACGTTTTTCTTGATAATACACAATATTTCTAATCGTATGATTTAATCTGACACAACGTTATAAACTGTAATCAGACACCAACTTTATCCGGAAGATATCTTACAATCAATGTCGCGTATAATGCAAGCCGAAAAAACTGATATCTCCCATCTCGCGGCAGGAAAACCGCGGTCATGATTTTCGCTCCGCCGACTTTATTTACGATTACTCCTATAGATGAGACAGCGGACAGCGGACATCAGCGTTATCTTTGTTCGCGCGGTACAAAGCCGCGTTGCGGGGGCGTGTGTGCACGCGGCAACCCACACGAATAATGAAATTTCGTTACCGCAAGACAATACTGTCATGCATGCCTGGGCAGATTCTACTACCTGCCCACGGCCCAACCGGTGAAAGCTACACGAGCCGAACAACTGTTATCGTGGTAAATTGCACGTTCCTTGTGTACCATTACGAAATTCTGCGGTAACATTGTTCCGCCCCTGCTCGTAATTCATATACAAAAAATACATATTCATGTGTATTTTTTACGAGAGATATCGAATACGTCCCTGGGAACAATTCGAGGTTATTGCAATTATCGTCCAATTATGCTGTTGTATTGAAAGCAGCCACGCAGCTGGCGGCGAGTAAAAACGAAAATCATGTGGGTGGGCATGTTGCGTGTTATCAGGATTGGCCAAACACGGATTTGCTGCTGCGATATTTCGATAAATTAGATACGAGTTGTCAAATTCGCTCATCTTATTGTTTCCAGCGTCATATCAAGATCATTGCGCTGCTGCGAGAATACAGTCGCGGAATCAACGACACGGGTTACCCTGGAGCATCTAGGTTCTACGAACCACCTGTACCCTCAGATAACTCCCTCGCGCGTGATAACTTAATTTTATTTACCGAATAGACAGTCTAAATCAAGTATTTGAACCGCGTTCCACTTTTGTTGCCTTTTCCTTTTCGGTTACGGGAAAAGAGAAAGGAGAAACGGATCGACAAAAGAGCCGTAGGGAGAAAGAGATCCAGACAAAACGAGAAGAAAGAACGGAGAGAGAGAGAGAGAGAGAGAAAGAGAGAGAGAGAGAAGGGTGCAACCAGGAATCGGTTCGCATAGATCGTCGGCGCGGACAGCCGCGCCATTAGATACGCCCATCTCAATCACTGGCGTACGGAGAGTCATAAATTCTCGCGTAAAAGTAGTAGAAGAGGCGGCGGTGACGGCGGAGATGCGCGCGTGCTGCAAATGCAGCTGGGTGTTTACGGTCGATCCATTCTCTCCGCTCGTACATCCCAGGCTGTGCCGCGCCACGCCGCGTTTTCGTCTCCGGCGAGATTAGTAATTGTTTGCACTGACTCTGATATACTTTGCGGAACAGTGTCAGAAGCGATTAGCCATTCCCGCATAACAATTCTCCTATTCCTGGATGACAAATACTCATTCCCGACAGTCGATCGTAGCGGATAATTTCGTCAAATGTATGGAAAGTGCTAATTAATACGCAACCGAGGAACTGCTGCCGCAATTTGCCGTTGAGCTATGCCGCTACGCTCTCATTTGCCTTCTCTACTCAGCTAATTGCTTCAAGATATCCTTCAAAGGCGCGATAAGTGCGCGTTAAATGGGAAAGTGAATCGCCTTTTCCGCGCAAAAAAGGAAAATAAAGAAGATATAATGATCGCGTCGCGAGCTTTACGGCTTTATGAATGTCAATTACACCCGTACACTTCAGATTCGGTTCATACTTGGCATGCGAAAGGAATGATTATTATCCTTAATAAAAATGGAACTTTATGAATGCCATTGCTTGCATATCAATTATGCTATTTTTATAGCGACAATTTAGTATTTTAGTCTCCTTACTAGTAAAAAATGTGACGTAATAAATGACAATTATAATTAATATTTTTTGGAATATATTCGTTTCTTGTACTAAGGAAATTTCTTTGTATAAATAAGATCCACTATGCAGTTTTGCTTTACAATCATTTATATTCTTTTGTATAACTCTCACCCTAATAGATATCGAATAATATCAATACTATACATAACATTATAAAATATATATAATATCGAATAAAAAAAACAAATTATAATTGAATGTTAAATTATAAATACGATTTATTGAAGGTCTAGATTAGAACTTAATTAGGAAGACTTCAGAAACCGTCGACTTAGCTGTGATAAAACAAGTTCTGACTTTAACGAAGAAGTTTATACCCTTCGCAATATTTTCATACGATAAATATCGCAGTTCACGTTACCCGATGCTTCAACGCTGACATTTATTTACGGGAATTGCATGTCATGTTCGTTCGCGTTGACAAATATCGCACGATGTTAGTGGATACTAATGAAAACTTCATTTAAACAAAATTATACGACGTTAATATTAATTATTAACACAGGATTAAACTTATACTCGGCGAAGCGGCGAGTAGATCGAAATTACCTTCTTTCCTACACATCTTAATTAACGAAGCTACCTTTCCTGCTATATATCTTAATTATTTCTTGGTATATATATATATATATATATATATATATAAATATTCATTTCAAAGATTAAAATTTATCAGTACGATCCGTATTTTTATAAACATTAATTATTTCATACAAAATAAAGAATATTTTCGAACTAAAGGAAGAAATTACACGTATAATGAATGTATGATATTTAAAAAATATCATAAGATAGAATTGAAATAAATTTCGCCACTTTCTCATTCGCTCGCAATTAACGGGGTAAAAAATACGATACGTCAGAATTGATAAAACCCCGGTTTACGTACGCGACTTCCAGACGTGCGAGAAGTATAACTTTAGCTTAAAGAAAGGGGTGGAGGTAGCCTGAAAGCGGAGATGGCGGTTATGGGGCCTGAAAGTTGCCGGTGGGAGAGCGACGGTAGGCAGTGATCGAGCGGTCGCGACTTAATGAAACTCTTAAGTGCCGACTATTAATATGGCTTCCAAGTTACCGGGTGGCCCGCTGCGCCTCCATCCACCGCGCTCGCGTTCTCTTCCTTCCGCCCTCTCGCCGGTTACAAGCTCCCCGAATACGAGGAAATGGCCGTATCGCGCAATTTTACGCCGAAAAGTGAGAAATTAACGCTATTTATTCCCGTATGCTTCTCTCCGTTGGCACAGAAATTACGTCAGGCGATCAATGAAATCTACTGCAATCTGTCCCTGTTCCAGCTAATCTAACTTCTCTTTCCACCTAATCATATATCTTGAATCATACTCCAGCGATAATATATGCACTACTTTACGAGGCTCACTCAATTATTTTAAATATTCAATAATAAATACATACATTTTTCGAATAAAAAAATATTATCTGTTACTGAATATATACATTATATATTATAATATACATTTAATAATATTTAAAGCAACGCTTTAATTGAGAATAAATATTTACGATATTCATTTAACATTCACGAATATATTTATATAATATAAATATATTTATAAAATTATAAAAAATTATCACAAAAAAAAACAATTACCGAATAAAAAAAAATAAAATGTGACAACTTTCTAATTATAATGTCACAAAATCATCAAAAGCAACTGGATATCTGCACACAAATATTTTATATCTAGGAAATTATTAAATAAGTATAAACAATTTTATCACTAGAAAAATGTCAACTATTTCGAAAGTCACGATTATTGAGAATATTATTTAGCGACTTGTTCCAAAATAATTTATAAGTCGATATGATCATTTAATCACATCAATTTATAAGAATAAAGATGAAAACTACAAAATGTCACCATTATTCTGATCAACTGCCCGGAATCCAATAATTTACGCGGACATCCGCCAAGCGAGCCAAACTAGTAATGTGCTAAACCGAGTTCACGCCTTGTCGCGCTTTTCAAACCGCTGTCACGCAAGGCGGTCGGCTACCGGGCTTCACGTCCCCGTCCCCAATTTGTCTTTGAATGAAAAATTGATCCGGTTAGGCGACTGTTGTAGCTAGTCGGAAATTGCGAGCGTAGGAAACTGGCGGCTGGGGAGATCGATGGCGCGCCGATACTTTATCCGCCGCGATACCGTCGACGTCGGCATCGTCGCGATCCAGCCAAGTAAACTCGCGCTCATTCATATGTTCGAATAATTATTTCCAATTTTGAGATTCAATCAATCCGAGACAAATTAAAATCCAACAGAATTCCCTAGATTCGTCGTCGTTTCTCCTGTGGCCCCGGTGATCGTCATCTGATTATAAAGTATCGCAAATCAAGAAAGTAGCAGCTTGTAACGAAGGTATACACGAATTAATTAAATATCGAATAAAGTACAAGTCCCCGATACGACCGTCGAGCGCGAGTAAATGCATGGGTAAAATTGATCTCGAGCAAAAATTTTAATCCTCTGGAGCTAACGCCAAAATTTATAACACAGTTACTGACTCGGTCTGTAAGACCCATTTAATTTATGTTAATTAAAAGACATTAACTAATATCAAGGAACTAAAATGAAATAATTCGTATAAAAAAAAGAATGAATACTCATTTATTTTAATAAGAATTATCTAATTTTACAGGTATATAGAAATAAGAAAGATTTTGCTGATGTATCTAAAAATTTAGCTATAAATAGATCTGATAGTAATTTTTCTGGGCCATTGAAGTAATTATGTAGGAATATCTCAAACATGCTACAAAAAATTAACACTCTAGCAAGTTCAAGTAGATTTATTACATAATTATTTTTGATCTAACAAAATATTTTCTGATTTGTAATTAAATTTTTAAATACTTTAGCTAAACTATCCGTTTTATGTAATATAAAAAAAAATTGAATTGTTTGATCTTTAACAAAGAGATTTATAATTGAATGAGTCTAATAGATTTAAACAGCAATATTTAATTCCAAAGATTACAATTTTATCATTAAATCTACACTATTTGTGAAATCTAATATTTCTGATATTTGCTTTTTCTATTTTTCTATTATCTACTTGCAGAGTTTCGATACTCCAATCGGAGCTGTCGAACAACAAATGGCGTTATAGCTGGTATGCACGCCGTTTATCTGAGACTGACGACGCTCGCTTTCAGCTCATTTTGCGGGTTGTGCATTTTTCGCGTCCACACGCATGCAGACGCGCCTGAAAAATTCGCATCCGTTGAGCATTGGACGCTTTGTCGCCACCCCTATTCCGGTTTTTCCTTCCTCTGCTGTTTTTTTTGTTTCCCCTTCCCGCCCATTGGTCCTGTTGGACCGTGCGCGTTCATCCGTTTTTCGATTCGGCGGCGAGACAATGAAGTCCTTATCGCCAATGGCTATCGCCAAGAGCGCCGGCTGAATCGGCCACAACCGGTGCTGCTCCTTTTTCCGTTTTTATTTCCCGATCTATATAAATATATATATATATATATATATATATATATATATATATATATAGATTCTTCTTTTTTCCATTTGCTTCTGGTTTACACCGAAGCATTCACGATTTTTACCGTGGCACCTTTGACCACGACGCGCACGAACTCGACAGAATTTCTCCAATACTCTATGAGAGCCATTGATAATCTCAGCTTTCCTCAGCTGTCAAATTATTAGTCTCAAACTGTGAAAGATCACCAATTTGTCCGTGACATCTTACGAAAATAAATTGAACGCTATTATCTTAATTTGCTGGTTTTCTTAAACGCTGATTTTCTCTAAGAACCAATATAATATTGTGTCGCGGCATTTAAATTACATTTAAATAAGTCGTTCCTCAGTTGTGACTAAAAGCTAAAATCTTTCGGTTAGCTTGGGAAACTTCGTAATTCAATTACTTTGAAAATTGTAAGTTGTGTTCTACAAACTAAGCACTTGTATTTCGTATAAATGATTAATTTTGTATGAGCAAGTACGCGAAATTACTTTACGTTTGTTGTAAAAAAATCT
>Ga0157363_1002261_pt1 | contig 16868 bp, 20 predicted proteins | sample AttsexASBM1_FD_111477 | JGI IMG/M metagenome (GOLD analysis project Ga0157363, IMG submission 111477) | Fungus gardens microbial communities from leaf cutter ant in Ribeirão Preto, State of São Paulo, Brazil - Atta sexdens ASBM1 | ecosystem: Host-associated > Fungi > Mycelium > Unclassified ... | reverse complement strand
GATATCGCAGACTTGGATGTCAATCTTTTTGTTGATGTCTCTGTTTTTCTCTGCTAGTTTTGTTATGGGTTAGCGTACACTGTGGAAGTGGTTTAAGATGCGCTGCGCTCACTCTTGACCTGAAGAGTCCGCTGCAAAAGTAGTTTTAATGTGGTTTTTGGCCGACAGGATTTTTCAGCGGGTGAGCCGATTCCGGGGCTGGCTGATTTGTTCGTCGTCGATGATATCAGTCGTGATGATGTCACCTCGTCGACCTATGGCATTTCCCTGGCGCATTCATTAAGCGACATCGAGGCGGCATGGGGAAATTATGTGCGTCGACAGCAGGCAGACTGGAAGGACATGAACCAGAGGATGGCGGATAGCCTGGATAGAACGATAAAGTCGATGAAATCACGCTAAGGAGCAATAAAAAAGGCCGGGCTATCTTACCCGGCCTTTTTTATTGCCCGAATGAAGGAGTGGGGGACAGGCCCCCGGCGTCACTTTAGAATGGTTGCTTTCAGTGCCTTCAGCGCAGCCTTGAATTCGGCTTCTTTTTCTTTGGGGACCGAGACCACAAAGGTGGTGCTGTTCTTCTTTTTGAGCCAACGCCGCAGAAGGGTCCGAATATTGTATTCCTCGCCGGAACCATTTTCAGGACGAAGAATCCAGTCATCGGGAACAGTGAACATCTCATCATCACCGATGATAATCGGTGCGTTGCCCATATCGTCCTGAGAGGTCTCAGCGTAGATATCGATGGCATCTTCTGCTCCATCGGGAGTATAGAAGGAATTGTCCCACCAGATATATCCATCCGGCCATGCTGTGTCATGGAATTCCTTGAATTCTTTACCGGAAATGCGCATCTTAAGTTCCTTCGGCTTCTCTGTTTCTATGACTTTATTATTGCAAGAATAATCGGACTTGTCAACGCAAAAAACTCACGTCAATTCCATAAAAAAGCCCTCAGGTATGAATAGTGAGGGCTTTGAAACTAAGCGATATGGAGAGGTTATACTACCTGCTTGCCGTTGACACTTTCCAAGAACTTCTGGAGCTCTGCTTCTTTCCCCTTGGGAATGGAGATAACCACAGTATCGTTCTCTTTCTTGCTCAGCCATTCCGCAAGAAGGACGCGCAGGTCGAGGTCGGCGGCGTCTCCGACTTCGTCGAAAATGCTCCAATAATCTGGCACCGTGAAGATTTCGTCATCCTTGATACTGATGTCACCGTCACCGCCACCGCCATAAATCTCAACCGGCTGTGTGGCCCCATCCGGGGTGTATGTGCTGTCATCCGCCCAGGCATAATTCGTCGGCCATACCTTCTCATGGAATTCCTTGAAATCCTTGCCGGAGATGCGAACCTGTGACATGGCTTTCTCTTTTCTCTCTGTTTGTCTATGACCTGAACATAGAATATAAAATGTCAGTTGTCAACTGACTATATCTTGGAGGGGCAAACTATCATATCAATGTGATTGGGAATGAGATGTTCGGCTGTTTGCGGCTTTTGAAATTCTACGACATATCTATGCTAAATAGCGGGAATAGGGAATTGTCAAGAATTATGCCTGACCGTCAATCGAGCTTGTGAGAGTTCTCAAAGGATTTTGACGACTCTTCATTATTCTTCTTGTCACAGTTGCTTTCCTTGAGATGGGAGCTATACCTTGACAGCAAATCAACGGTCGAGGTTCTCCAGACGATAGGCTTTCCATGCTCATCATTCTGGCCGTCAACTGTAAAGTATGTCGAGTAATGGAAATCTTTCGTCGTGGACAGCAGATGAACATCCCCAGAGATGTCGTGGACACTCTGTTCTCCGCTGACGCCGTAAGTATCTAGCTCATCATTACGGGAGCCCAGCATAAAGATAGAGTTCGCCATCGCCTTAGGAATGACGAAATGATGTTCTCTGAGGTCCGTGAAACCTTTGCTTCTTGCATATCTCCAATCGTCTACATTCTTGTAGACAAACAGTCCTATGACCATACTAGAAACCATGGGGGATATGAAGAGTAGTTTATTTCCTGTATCTTTACCACTGAAGCCAGCGCATATCATACTCACGACAAATAAGACACTTGCGAGGAAAAAGAAGACTCCGACGATGCTAAAGATATCCATTGCAGAAAGTGTTTGTAACCAAGTGTTGGGAATATCTGCGAGCATGAAGGTTTATCCATATCCAGAATGAAATTGTGGCGATGCTAATGAAACAATTCCTCTCTGTCAAGATAAAAGGAATTTGCTTCTAAAGTCTCGGCCATGCTATTCCCAATCTGGGAGATGACGAAAGGGATACGCAGATGTTTGTCGGGAAGTTAGTGGTATTTTTTTTGTGTATGTGAGGCCCTGTGGATAACGAGCGCTTATCTGGATATTGAGGAGTATGTTGTGCCATATTTTATACTGGGAATATTGTCTCTGTTTGGAACATTTACCTATGTCTTAGCATATCGCGAATTAGCGGCTGATGAAGACGGAGTGCCTTTTGATGGAATAGCGTTTTCATCTAGATTTATGACGCTGTTTCTGTGTGCTATCGCGCTGACAATAAGTTTTTGTCATCAGCGGAGGCAGAGGTTCGGCTCCGGAGGACATACGTTCTATGGGCAAGATTTTCTCCCAGACCTGTTTGGAACCTGGGGTGGCCCGGAGTTCATTTTCGTTGGAATATTGTCTTTGCTCGTCATCTCGTATTTTATTCGGTTCAGCGTCTCCTGGTGTTCGGGTGGCAGTATTGCTCAGAAATTTCTGACGCTATTGATGACGCCATTGCTGTTTTTCTTCTCGGTCTTTGGTCTATTCCGAAGATAACAAAGGTGATGTCCACGCCCGGCGGGGGCAGGTATCTGAGGCAGGCCCCGCCGGGCACTTAGAAGACGCTGCGACCTTCACAACTCACTTAATTTTATGAGAGTTCTCAAAAGACCGGCTATCCACAATTCCCTGTGCTTCATCATCTTTGATAAGCTTGTCCTGTTTCTGGTTGAGTTGAACCAGATGCCCATACCCTCTCAGCAGGTTCGCGGTAGAGGTTCTCCAGACGATAGGCTTGCCGTGCCCATCGTTCTGGCCGTCAACTGTAAAGTATGTTGAGTAATGGAAATCTTTTGTCGTGGACAGTAGATGAACATCTCCAGAAATATCGTTCAGGATTCTTTTCGGAGATAGTCCAATACTATACGCGGTGATTTGTTTCGATGGACTTTTCAGACTAAAAGTATAAATGGCATCATTTTTGGAGATAACGAAGCCATGCGTTTTAAGGTCGGAGAGGCCTTTCGTTCGGGCATTGTTCCAATCCCCCATATCAACATATGTGACCACTGACATGGGGATGATGACGCAGAATGGAACGAACAGAAACACCTTATTGTTTTGAAGTATGAGTGAACAAAAGCAAGTCGCCACGGAGGAGACCAAAAATAGAACAAAAGTGCCGAATAGTAGCTCTAGGATATCTTGATTTGAAAGTGACTGGAACCAAGAGCTAGGGATGTCCATGAACATAAATACCATCCGTTACAAAAGGGGCAAGCGTGTCTTAATCAACCCTGGTGATAAACTCTGTCGTAGGGATGCCGGGAAGTTTCCTTGAGTACCAGGTCCATATACGAAGGTCAAACTGGTCTGGGGGTACGCTAATTTCATCGGCCAGGTCAAGAATAATCTGCTCTAGCTCCAGATACCTCTTGCCTGTGGGGATTGTATCGGGAACGTTGGGGATACCGCGAGCTCGCAGATATTTCAGGAGATGGGTATCAACGACGGCAATCCTGGCCTTCGGGCGTGAGTGCAGAATGAAGAACCGGCTCGTCTTCATCCCGATGCCGGGGATGGTCTCCAGTTGCGATGGTGCCACGCTGCCCAGATGGAAGCCCGCATTGACAAGCATCGGCAGGGCTTTGCACAGGAGACCATATTTCCCCATTTTTACCCGGCGGAGATTGGCTTCCAGAGCGCCTTTCTCAATCATGTCCCTGATGATATCGAAAGCTGTAGCCTGGAGGCCATACCCCCGGAAAAAGTCATCGACCTTATTGGAGATGACTGAGGCCGTTTTACCGGCGACGCATATCGCAAACACGAGGAACGTCTGCAACTCAGATTCCGTCCTTTGGGAGTTCGTGATATCATAGGGGTCTACAACAAAACTGTCGGTCATTTCAGTACATCCTGGCTTGGGGGTTAGTCATCGTCTTACTCGTGCCCCACCTTCATGACATTTTCGAACTCCTGCTGTACAGCTCGATATGCCTTCTGATGGGCAGCGTGATTAACTCGAAGCTTTTCATTCAATGCCATATCCTTCCGATAAGTGGCACCCAGGTGATATAGGAAGCTGGTCATGTCGACCTTGTAAATCAGTTTCTCATCACTGACCGTCGGCTCATTATCCTGACATTTTGCTTCTACAAAAGTCCAGACATGAGACCGCGTCACATTCCACGCCAATACCTGAACTGGACAGGTGATAAGGTCATATCCTCCATATTGATAAGGATTGCCATTCGCGTCTTTGGGCCTCACAGGTTTGAGCCAAAAAGAATTCCTGGTCAGCAGTTCCATCTCATCCAACCGTTGCAGGTTTTTATTGGCGGCGTCTGTAACGGGATAGACATGAATACTTTTCTTGCTTTTGTCCAATATTTCTGTTGTCAGCGGTTCGCTGAACGGGTCACGTCCATTTGGATTCTTTAAGGTGTTTTCGTCAATCATATAATGATTTTTCTCGATAAGTGTTAGCCCAGCATTTATTCGGGTTCGCGTAAAATATGTCGGCGAGAAAATGCTCATCGAGACAGTTAGGGTGGCACTTATCGATATTGCCGTTAGAACAGGTCGTGTATTCTTTATCTTGAAGCAAAAAACAAAAGTTGCGATGACCAACGCAAATATTATCGCTGCTCTGAAATAAAAATGATAGTTGTCAATGGCGACATCCGTGGAAAAAAGAAAATAGGAAGCTGCATGTGCATGGTACCTTCTTTGGATAACGTCACCCACAATAAAAGGATGACGTTATGAGCAGGGAAGATGTCAAATAGAAACCCTGCCCTGGACCGCAAGTTTAATCAAGAGGACCTTGATAGGGCCTGGATTCCTCGAAGTCGTTTTGGCTCTGTGTCTCTTTCTTGGCATCCGCATGCGTAGCTTCATTTAGAGAAATAAGGAAAGATACCGCATCCACTTTATAGATGGCATGCGTGTCGCCATATTCATCGGAATTTGGGCAGACCTCCATGAAGAGATATGTGTGAGATAATGTGGACCGGGTGGAAACGATTTTGGCTCCACACTTCTGAGCCAGATTTATAAATGAGAAAGTCGGCTTTCCATTGGAATCCCGGACCCATTCATAATCAAAGCCATACACACTCTCACCCATATCATGGAAGACATAGGCTGGGATGACTCCGTCATTTGAGATATGAGTTTTCAGATAATTCATCCCCGTCGTGGTTCTGCATGAGAGGGCCGAATAGGGGACTAAAGAACAGAGCATTAATAAGGTGACCGCTGTGGAGCAGGCAAGCCTTTTCAATCCAGACGACCAAAGCATCCCGGCCAATACCGGGATAAGCAAAGCGAAGATGGTTGCGAATATTATGCAAAATCCCACGCCCCCTGTGTCAGGTTCAGACAGGGACAAAATACCGAGAAAAGAGAATGGGAATAACGGGAGTGGGAACATATCATGTGCCTCTAAAGTAAAGGGTGTTCGGGCTCTGATTACATGACATCCTGCGTCATAGTCAATTATTACCTGCTTTGGGAATTCATTTTTTGTAGGGCTTGGATATCTCAAACCCGATTTGGTCTTGGTTGTTATTCCTATCGGGGGAGCCAGAAAATTTTGGCAATGCCAGGAACAGGGAGACTGCGTCTATCCGATAGATATCCTCGTCTCCCATATATGTCTTGCATGTCTTCACATAGAGATATGTATGGAATAAGGTTTTTCGGGTCGAGAGGATGTTGACGCCACACCTGGCGACATCGAACTGGAAATTGGCGAACGAATGTCCTTTGATTAAAGCCGTATCAATCTCATATATCGAATCTCCCATATTCGTAAAGACATCCTCAGGAATAACGTCTTTGTTCGCCATGATGTGTTCGAAAGTCTTTTGGCCGTCATGGATTTTATAAGTCACCACGACAAGAGGCAAGGCAAAGAGTAAAAGACCTGCGACAACCATGGCGAAGGCAGATTTTTTATCCTGCCTATCTACCCAAGTAAGATAGGCACAAAAGAAAGTGCCGAGTATAGGAATCACTGATACAATTAACGTAACGCCGAATGTCGTGGGGTTGCTCAGAGTCACCAAGCCCCACGCTGCAAATGGAAATGATGGTAGAGTAATCATGTGCTTCCCCCCTCGGGGATATGAAAATTTCAGTGGCCAGTTCGAGGTCCGTTGGCATTTTCATGCCGGACAGCCTCTTCAAATTCTTTTTGGTTTGCCAGATATGTTTCTTGATGAGCGGATTGTTTCAATCGATGGGCTTTTGCTAAAGCCAAATCCTGTTTATGCGCAAGGCCAAAATGATAAAGGAACCGGTTCATATCGACTTTATAAATCAGCTTCCCATCATTGTTAGTGGGGTTCATTCCAGGACATTTTGCTTCTACGAAAGCCCAGAGGTGATTTGTCGTCGGCTTCCAGGCCAGAACCTGAACTGGGCAGTCAGTTATGACGTACTCGGACTGCATATAGCTGAAGTTGTCGACATGGGGGCTTTCCTTTATAGACAACCAAAAAGCATTCCCTGAATGGTCAGTTTTTTGCTTTAAGGTGTCAAGATTTTCCTGAGCCGCTTTCGTGACGGGGTCTGCATGAAGAAGCTCTTTCATCCCCTCCAGTAGTTCGATTGGGTTTGTCTGAGTGAAGCCGTCGTCTTCGGTCGGAAGCTTTCCTGTGTTCTCATCAATCATACCGTGATTTTGCTCGATAAGTGCCACCGCAGTTTCCATAGGCGGTCGGGCAAAATATTCGGGTACGATGAGAGATAGCGCCAGACCAGATACTATCCCCAGGGCAATGGATAGGAATTTCTTTTTAGTAAACGCCATGAATAACGCAAGCGATACCGCTCCGAAAGATATGATTATCGAGATGATAGCAGCATGTCCGTCTGTGGTTCCAAAATGTGTCGGGAAGAAAAAGAGAGGGAGCTGCATGGTATCATCTTTCAAAAGGATTGGGGCTGACAACGAAGAGGATACGCTATCAAGGAGGCGACACCTGAACATGCTCAAACTCACTCTGAGCCGTTTCAAACGCTGTCTCAGTTTTTCGATGACGTTTGTTCTCAGCATCGACTTTATTCTGGACCATTCCCATCTGCCAAAGAACCGGAACCATGTCAAGTTTATAAATGGTCTTGTGTGCGCTATCTGCCTGAGGTGTTACGACTTCCACAAAAGCCCAAATCGACCTTTGCTTACGTTCCCATGAGAGGAGACGCAGTGGGTGGCGCTGGCCATCTATAATCCAGAAACCGAATGATGTCGTCAAGGCTTCTCGATATGCCTTCGCTTGTGTCGTTACAGGGACAATGTCTCTAAAGGACTTTTCCGGAAGTTCGGCGAACACGACACTTTGGATAACGCCATCATGCGTATTATCCCTCAGATATCTGAGGCCGCGTTGAACTTGATGGTCACTATGCCAAGCCCCAGCAGGGATGATGACCATCACGATTACGAACAGACATAAGACACATTCGATAAGAAATTTTGAGCCGGTGAGAGGATACATATCAGAGACCCACAATCGTCCGAGAAGGAATATCCAGCACAAAAAGAGACACACTATAAAGTATAGTGGGGCAAAATGGAATTCCATGAATTCCACCTCAAGCAGAGATATGAAGTCCTGGAAAAAGTGAGGCTGCATCATCCACTCCCCTATGGCAATCGTAGCTTTCCCTATCTCCCAGACAAGTGGTTTGTCAATTATTTTAAGACGCCTGGGCTCGGAATAGACACCCTAGTCAACAAGGTCAACATAAGCAACACAGTGCTTCTTATTGTCTAAGTCATTGAAATCATTGTGCTTTTACCTAGTGAGGTTACGATATCCAATCTCTATTTCGTCACTTGCATATAAAATCGAAATCGCAACGAGTGTAAGGCTCTCCGTAAGTCATTGATATAAGGCGGTTTTTTGCTTCAAGAATCAGGCGGGTGACAGAATAGAATCAACTTTAAGAAATAAAGTTCACTTATCTCTAAGCTTTAGACGAGCGGCGACCAGAATAATGAATGGTTTCATGTCAAAACCTGCATGATACATGCACTATACATGCGTTATGCAGGTGCTATGCCTGTACCATACATGCCTCATACCGGTATGAAGACTTTACTATCAAGCGATTCTTTTTTTACTTTTTGCGATTCCATATGTCTCATTTCACCTTGTTTATCATGCACTTATTCGTTTATTGCTATGTTGATACCTTTATGCATACGACGCGAAGATATTTTCAATAAATCAATTTGAGATATGCGTCGAACTTTGGTAGTTCTATTGCAGTAGGTTTCCTGGTTATTACAATCATGTTAAAAGACTAGCTTGGTCTCATTATATGCATAGTCCTCGCGTCACTTGCTTAAGTTGGAACGTGGTGCTCTGATAACCGGCATTCGTGACTTGCAAAGACTTTACAGCTCTGGGATATACCAGCTCCAAACGCAGCTCTGGCGTTTTGTTTTTTACAGGTAACGGGGTTAGGGCATCATATTTGGTTTAGGAAACCGTATTCTTACTGGTCTCTCTTTCTACGAAATCGCAGCAATCAACGCTCTCCCAAACCACTATGGCAACGTGAAAAGACACGCCCATGGCCCCCGCTGACCATCCAGGGTTTCCCAAAACAACGATGCCGCAGACAAATACTCGGGGTCAAAAAAAGAAACGCTGGCCCAAAAAACCAAAACCCCGAAGCCAACAACCTGGGTATCCCCAGAACACCCGACGTTGTCGCCGGTCACAAGCCACCGCCATAAAAACCGAGACACCCCCGAAAGAAAAGCCCTGACAAGTCCAGGCTTAACGATACCCCAGCCCTCCCCTCCGGGTCGGACTTCCCCTCACGCCAACCCAACACAAACATCACCCCCTAAAGACCAAACGAACCCCCAGGCCAAAAGACACAACCTCAAACCAGAGAAGACACCCAAGCCCACAGAGAGACACCGCCAACTGTCCCGTGTCCACGGACAAAAAACACCACCTCCTCAAACCAGAAGAGACACCGCCAACACAAGAGGCGACTTCCAGTCCAAGAAACACAGCCCCAAAAGCCACGACACCCCAACTCGTACCGGACCACACATGGCCCGGCGACGAAAGGCGGGAAAGGGCGGTGTCTTCAGACGCCGCCCTTTCCCTTAAGGCAAACCCGAGGGGGTCCGCGATTGAGACACCGGCCCCATAGATGTAGCCTATGTTGACTGTGTTGTCTGTGTTGACAAGCTGGGATGACATGGTGAATAAGACACCGTCAATGCAGTGAGTGAGAATTGAACATGGACACAGTTGATATTACTCTACCGTCGGTATTCGGCTTCCATAGCGAGCAGTTGGTACAGCTCCTGGACAATTACTCCCATATTATCCTGGGGGATATCGGCTGTATCATCCCAGGTGCCAACTACACCCGGATAAGCATGCGGCAAAATACTCAGATGCGAGATAGTGTCTCCTTTGTCGAGAAGGCTATAAATGTCCGAGGACGTTTCTGCGTTCGCTCTCCCGGAATCTCCGATGCCGCACGATTGGCCTTCGACATGAGACGCGTCATCCGACACATCCGACATACCCTCATCTTACAGAAGACACCAATTTCTGAACGGCACTACTCTGTGGACGAGGTCCCTCCGTTCATGACGGCCAACAGAAAGTATCAGCCGATTATCAAGGACACGGCACTGATTGAAGGAGACCTCCAGGGAATTATGACGATTTCCACAGAGATGTTCGAAGTCATGAAAGATGCTCTCGCGGCCCTAATCTCGGTATACTCTGGGGAATTTACGAAGGTCATCGATATCTATCGAGACAACACTGAGTCTGGTTCAAGGATGAGCTCGCAAGAAATATTCGAATACAAAAACACGTTGCGACCACTGGATGTCCTCGTTAAGGAAACCCCGGAATGGATTTCGGGAGCGCGTATTTTTGAGAGGTCTCTCCCCGCAGCCCCCTGAAACAGATAGGCATCGTCAGAAAAGGCGTTATATCACCTTGACAACATGGTTTATTTATTGGATATTCATCTTCCATGAAAAGAACCGTCTTTTTGGAGTCCTCGCATGAGCAAGCCCAATATCAAACATGAGCTCAGTTTTCTCAATCGCCTCGTCCGTCTTTACAGTTCAGGGCAGAGCATCGAGGCACGAGTACAGCCCAATTCCTCGGTGAAATTTTTCGTCAAGGGGACTGACAAGTTCTTGATTCACATTGCCCACGTCGAAGACCTTGGGTATATGCGTGTCAACACGATGCCGGACAACACAGAATATTTCAAGGGGGTATCCCTGCCGACTATTCAGGCCCTATCCTATGTTAGCGGATTCTCTCTGAACGATTATGCCATCATTTGGGTAAGTGGGACTGAAATTGAGTTTCTCCAGAAGGTGATTGCCGACATCAGAAACAACCATCTTCTGACGGCCCGGTTCAATCATCTTTCGAAATATGGGAAGATGAACGATGGCATCAAGCACCTGGTACGTCGACAGGCCAAGCTACGTGCCCAGGCCAATATCGTTGCGGAAATCCTGCTGGCGATTGATGGACTTCCACAGTATCGTCAGCAGCCTGATGGAAATCTGCCATCCTATCCGTCATCTCACAGCATTGCAGAAATTCTGGGCACACCGGCGTTTTCAATGTTCCTGGGAGAGCAGAAGGGCGATTACCATCAGACGCACAATTTCATGACAGCATTGGTGGACCTGGCGACAGGCGGCAATGACCATGAGGCAGCCCGTGTCCGGGCACTGAATAATGCACTCGAATGCGTTATCAATCATTTCATGACAACACATGGTCGTCGTGTCTGCCTGGCGGGCATTTCCCAGATGGACAAAATCCTCAATCTGTCGTGTTCCATGTCCCAGTTCCAGGACAATGTCAAACCGAAGAGTCTGCTACGCGGAAAGGTTGAACTGCTTCGCAAATATCTGTCCTAGTCCGGACATCGACGACAAAGGAGAAGCCGGGGTTCACAGCCCCGGTTTTTTATGGGGCTCTCCTGAGAAAGACCTACGCGGTAGGTTGTCCTGGTCTGTGCGATTAAAATTGACACCGGGGGTGAATAGGCGCTATCGTCCTTTCCACAAAACGCGAATATCCCGATTGGAAAAAGAACCGAGTATTCCTGACGCAGTCGTAGGACAGGGAACGATGTCATGGATTTTGAACTGACGCAGAAACTGGAACGTGAGTGTCTCTCTTTAAGAGATGCCGGAAGCCTGATGCTGGTCCCTGTGACTGAATATGCGACCCATGAAATTTTCAGGCTCTTCAATGTCCGGAGGCCGACCATCAGCCCTGATGCCTCTTTCCCGGCGGCGTTGTGCCACCGAGAGGGTAATGTCCCGTTCCTGATTTGGGAAACCCCTCGGAAAATTTTCTGCATGCCTCTTATTCCCGGTGCCCTTTCCGAAAAGGAAGCCAGGGAGTTTTTCCGCGTCACATTTGACAACCACGTCGGTCCAGACAGCCAGGTACGGCGGCTATCCGAAATGGATATGGATGTCGATGTCTCCCTGCCCTTCTTGAAATCTCAGGAAGGGGAAATGGTATTCAGCGATGAATATCTGATGCATGGGAAAGAGCTTCTAAAGCAGGCGGCGTTAAAACAGTCTCAGACAGCCACCAAGGATGCGATGAATTTTGTTCTGGAGTATCTCTATACCTATGCGGGCACAGAAGGAACAAGACGCGCAAGATTAGAAAACATTGATGTGGGTTTGGGGGAGCGTGAGTTCTTCACACAGGTTCTAATTCCTCAGCTAGGTGGAAAAGGTTGGTCGGAGGCATTTTTTGAGAATGACCTTCCTTTGGACCTGTTCTCTCGTTACCCTTATATGTCTTTTACATTCCGTTGTCTCCTTCTGGAAGATTGGCTGTGTGGGACAAAACAGGAGACAGGGACATTTGACGTATCAGCACCGGTATTTGTTCTCCAGCTCTTCCTTGGTCGGTCCCCCGAATATTCACAGGTCGAGTATTGGCCAGAGAGCCTTCTGAAAAAGTTGGATAGTCTTCCCTGGTTTCAAAAGAACCATTCGAATGCACTCTGTCTTGCAATCGAGAAGAGTCGAAAATCCGGGTATTCTTACGCTTTGCTGCCGTACCATATTGTGAAGCGGTATTCGATATATCGGGACGCGAGCCATAAGCTGACAGATGAGGAAATCCTCTGCTATTGGATGGCCCAGGACAAGGATTTCCTTAAGTGCGAGGATTTAAACATCTGCGACCGGGATATCCGGGCAATCATTGCGACCTCTCTTTTTTGGAAGCCTGAAAATTCAGGTATCATCAAAGTAGCCAAGATGCTCGAAAAGCGTGAGGCTTTGGACAACATTCTGTCGATGCCATTATTGACCTACCCAGAAAAGAGTTGGATGAATCGAATTTATTTTCACTCTGTGTTCCCGGTGAAACGCATTGCCTACTCTATGGTCATAGGAACCTTCGATGGCCCGGCGGATATCGGGGAAGGAGAGTTCGAGTCTTTTGTAAAGAGACATTTAAAGAGACATTATGACAAAGCAACTCAGCACCGGATGATATCTCTGGCCCATAGCTTGATGGCAGATTTTTATGACCTGTTCGGCACCGTATCTCACATTCCCATCTAAGTTCTGCTCCCTGGGTCATGGTGAAGGAAACGCCGTGGCCCATTTTCATTAAGAACACCATCTTCAGGATTTGGAAAAGACCTGGCCCAGGACCACAAAACATCAGAGACCTTGCTGAACAATATGTCGGCCAAAGTGCAGAATGAATGTCTGGTGATACGGAAGCATGGGAGAACGCTCTATCTACCGATTTCAGAATACGCGAAGGAAACGGTCTTTCGTTTATTCGGGAAGGAGTACGAACATAGGGCATCCAGTGAAGGTGATGTCGTCCCGACAGGTCTGTGTCTCTCCGTATATGAGCCCCCGTTCCTGGTACATGGGAATTATGGTCGTATCGTCTGTGTACATTTTGCGGGAGCCTCTCCAACAGAGGACGCGGTTAAGGATTTCTTGAAGGCCACATATTCTGAGGAACTGATGTCCAAAGGCATGCGGGATGCAGAGACTTTTGACGCCCGGTATGTTATTTTTGAGACGGCTGAAACAGAAACGACACCTCGCCCGGCTGCGTCTTCGGACCATTCCGGGAACACTCTGGAGTTCTTTCGAGACATTTCCAAGAAGCAAGGGGATGGCCGGTCTCTCGGCATCCTGGAAAGGTTCGATTCCAGCAAGGGCGTCGTCCTGGATTCGAGTTTTGATACAGGCGACATAATTGACCTGATATGTGAATCCCATATCGACTTCGGTGTGAGTGCTCTTATCCTCGCGGATTGGATGAAAACTCGATACGGGCGCTTCCCGAATGACGTTTCCGAAATCCTTATGACTCTCTATTCATATTTGTCGGTTCACCCGGAATATTTCTCATCTGAGTTCTGGCCGGACGAAATCATTTGGGCTCTCGATGGACTTGATTGTTTCCATGTCGTGGAACATGTCCAGGATGCCATAAAGAAGATGGACAATCTCCGAAATGTGGTTTTGTCGTTCTTTCTAGCGTGCCGGTACGCCAGCCCGGCATGGGTCATGAACAGTGGACAAATATCTCTGCAATATCGCTACCTCGTCGCCGATGATGTAGATTATCGCAAGTATGAAAAAGATGGTTCTCAACTAGATATCATTCTGGAAACTCCGGTCTGGCAAAGAGCCCCGAGATACAAAACGGGCCACGGCTATCACTGCGTACCGCGACTACTCAAAGACGGTCGGGATGTTTTCAAACTTGTTGGAGAACATGCCGATAGAATTGCGGCGTCCATGTTCCTTTCGGAAGAGCAGAGCAATGACCTGGCCGGGACACTCCCGGATGCGAAAACCGTTACTGGCCTGACTTCGAATGATAAACACAAGCAACGTGCGATAAGTCTGATGGATGCGATTAAGTTCAGATTTCGAAATCCACCTAAGGGTTGACACATCTATAATTTTCTAATAGCTTGTTTTTACATCTTAGGAAGAAACACGATGCGCCAGAACCTTCATGTCGAAAATGTTTTTGATGATAATTCTCCGCTGATTGGCCGTCTTGGCTATTATGCGATTTTGCACAAACATAATGGTGATGTGCATCTCACGATGCATTCCGGCGTCATCGAGAAGGCTGGAAACATCAATGTTGTCCTTCGAGAGAAGAATGGGAACGAGGCGATTTGTTTCCAGGCTGCCTGGAATTCTTCGCCGCACATCAATGTGCTGACCCGCGCTCTGAATGGCTCGGTGAAAATTTTTGGTGCGAGTGTTAGTGATGTTCTCCGCAATGTCGAGAGCATTCGTCTGAAGTACAAAGAGCATATCGACAACCGGAATCGGGAAGCTGAGCTCACGAACCGTGAGGAGTCTGCCCGCCGCGAGAAGGATAAGGCCCAGGCTCTGGGATACCTCAAGAAATTGGAGACAGCCATTACCAATGGTGACAGCGCTGTCACCGATAGTTTCCTGGACTGGAGCTTTTACGCGCTTGCTTAACGCAGGATAAGCTTTACATCTGACAGTACCCTATGCTAGTTAAGATTCCTCACCACTAACATAGGGTACTGTCAGTATGTCTAAAAAGCCTGCTCTGCTCCAGCCACTCGATGGCGATATGTTCTTGTTTCCTTATGGCTGTGGCACTAACCAGGACAAGGTTTCTGGGGATGAGGCTCGTGTCCGTATTCAGCGTATGGGCGGGAATATGGGATATGGTGCCCCTCCTGAAAAGCCGTGGAGTTATTCTCCACCGAAATCGCCAGCCAACTATGTTCTGGTTCCGACAATCGTTCAGTCGGCATGGGGCGTCCTTTTCGAAAAGGGATTGCTGCCGAATGATTATTCAGACCAGGTTGCGGGCCTGACATCTGTTTTCGACCTGCCGAAGTATATGAAATTGGCGCAGACATGTGCCAATCTGATTGAAGCTGAGGAAACATTTCCTGGCCTTCCTGAGCTGGAGACGTTTTTAGGCGCTGTCTATCAACACTTCCAGAAAACCGGAAGGCCTATCACTCCATATTCGATGGAAAGTCTGCAAGAAACGTGGGATGTCTGTCTCGGCCATGCCATCGACATCTATCGGCGTATCGTTCTTCCCAAGATGGCGACAACATATATCCCACGTTTCTCTCTGGATGAAAATCCTTCTCCGTTGGGCAGTCGATACCATGGCATGCCTTGGGTTCCCGATGATATCATCAAAGACCTGGATGGTTATCAGTACCTGTTCCAGATTGATTGTGATGCAATCCCCGAGGCCGCTCTTGAAAAGATTCCAGAGGCGCGTGGAAAACTTCTGACCTTTTTTGTGGATAACCGCAAAGAAATGGGACATCCTTTGTTTTTGGACAAGGCTGCTCACGGAGCATTTCGTCCGCAGTTCCAGTCTATAGTGGATGTCCCGCCGGGCGTCATTACCTCCTGGGAGGAAATCCCATGCACTCCGGACTTCAACACGCTCTATGACATCTTTGCGTTGTCGGAAGACCCTGATGTTCGGGCATTGGAAAATTTCATGGAAGATATCATGGGAGATGATGCCCGTTCCGAACTGGAGCAGATTACACTTGTTCCGGCAGAGGGGAGCAATGACATCAGGGTTGTCTCTATCTCGGATGTCATCGACCACAAATTTACTAAGGATATCTTGTATAGCTGCCCCGAGCAGGACCGATTGGCGGGGTGGCCTGCTTTTGTCCAGGGAGATGAAACTCCGGAGGGCGGTCGTTTACTGTATCAGTGGACCTGGAACAAAGGAATTCTGTTTCTTGACAACGGAACCTCTGGGCAAAAACAACTTCTGTCTAATGGTCCACATTATGGCCGGAACCACATTTATGTGATGCCAGATGGGTCTCTGACATTCAGGATGGCTTGCGATTGATGAGACGGGTCATGGCTATTCAGGATTTATTCACTGGATAGCCATGACCTCAGGTCAAAAAAAGAAGCGGAATTCCTGGAATCATTATCGACCAGGAATTCCGCTTCTTTTTTGACCGCTTGTTGTTTGGAGGTCTGTGAGTATTGGCGAAAGAGCAGTTCCTTTCGCCAACAACTTGACTTACTTCGTCTTGACGTGTCCTTCCAGATGGAGCCTGACTGACTGAGCCAGGTCTTCCATCCAGTTACGCCCTGTTGCTGAAACACGCCGCATCAATGAAGTATCAATCTGTTCGCTACGCAAGGCATCGAGCAGCAGAATGATAGCCATCTTATCATCGGGAATATTCTGCTTCCATTTCAGCGTCATCTTGGTGACAGCGCTCATGATTGCTGTGCGATGCTTACTCATAATCATCCGGGAAAGTGCCTGGAGCTTATGAGGCGTTTTTACTGTCTCCATGATGCTTTCACCGGCGGCGGGCATCTGAACAACTTCGGTGCTCATGTCTTCATTGAAGAACCGGGCACGAAGAGTCAGTGCAGTCTGGCCGTTACGAACGCTGCCGAAGCCCAGATAGAAGCGGATTGCCGGAAAGTCGTGGTAAGAAAACAGCGCACTCCGCTCTCCTACGACTTTTTCCTGATAATCTCCAGTTTCAGGGAGAACAGTGGAAATCGGATGG
>Ga0157363_1002260_pt1 | contig 16869 bp, 14 predicted proteins | sample AttsexASBM1_FD_111477 | JGI IMG/M metagenome (GOLD analysis project Ga0157363, IMG submission 111477) | Fungus gardens microbial communities from leaf cutter ant in Ribeirão Preto, State of São Paulo, Brazil - Atta sexdens ASBM1 | ecosystem: Host-associated > Fungi > Mycelium > Unclassified ... | reverse complement strand
GGCAAAAATTCAAGCGTTTAAAAAAGTTCATTTTTTAATACGAAATATAAATATTTCAGATATTTCAAATATTTCTAATATATTTTTTATAATACTAGACAGTACAAAGTTTTTATTGATATAGTTCATTTACTTTAAACATAGTAAATAATACTTAATAAATTAAATTTTTGATAGGTGCGGCATATATACCGGGTTATCCTAGTTTTTTCTCGGAAATGAATAATGGTTTGAAGTTGGGGAGAAAAATTTTATTTTCAATTTATCTATTTAAATTAATGGCGATATTGAAAAAAATTAACCGGAAGTAAGCTCTGAACAAGGTTTGACAAAGTAAATAGGAACATAGATCGCATAAGACATTGTTGGATAGGTCTTTTAAAATTAAACAATTTTTGCTTAAACTTTTTTTTGATTCACGAGGAAAAAAAAATATCACAAATATGAATCATCCAGACATTAATATCGAGAGTTCAAATTAAAATTTTAATCAAAGATCGGTAAGAGATCAAATCTTACGTAATGAATCGAGTGATGGTATTTATGTTTTTAGAAATAAAGTGGAAAGTAAGAAAACTGTAACAGATTCTTAAATTTTTAATTTAAACATAGGTGAATAAAATATTATTGAACAGATCTATTGCAAAGAAATATTTTTAAATAAAAATATTTTAATATCTTTTACTCTTAACAAAAAATAATATTATTTTTTATTAATGTTTTTGTTTCAGTTAAAATAAAAATGGAAGAAAAAGTATTTAAAAAATTTTTTTAATCTCATAGGTTTAATCCTAAAAGTATACTTAATTTAAACTCCTCTATCTAAAATTTAAATAATTATGTCTAGATAAACGATTCATAATCTATGATACTTCCTTATTTTTCTCGTAAACTGTAATATCAAAAAAATTTTAAACAAGTGTTATTTGTTTTTAAAAGATCCAGTCAACAATTTCCTCGAATTCTGCTTCTATTTAAAATTTCAGACTTGACTCAGGTCTATTTTTTCAGCAATTCCAGAAAATTAAAATGCCACTGTTAGACAATTCAGATAGCTTTAGTAATAAAAATTCTTTCCCCAAATTCATTTTTAAAAAAAGAGTAATACTGGTTTGATACATTCTGTAGATTAGATATGGTTATCTCTCTTTGTATATCTAAAGATTGCAAAATTCTTATGAAATTTAAAAAAACAGTTTTATATTAGAAATAAAAAAGAAAAAAAGAACAAAGGAGATTTATATCTTTCGGATAAAAGCAACATAAAAGGACCTTTATTATATCTTATAATTACATTGAAATAGCACATAGTGAAGAAACGTATTAAATTTCTCGTTATTTCCAATAAATTTAATACGTTCACGTGCGATATAACTATCTGCGAATTGCAGAGAAAATAGGGAATTTGCGCGTTTCACTTGGAGGTGCGAATGAATTAAGCGCGTTCAGCGTGACACAAATTAATTGCAGTTCCTGATCAAAATCGCACGACTGTTCCAGGCGGATCTGCAGAATCGTACGTCGCGGCATAATCATGTGCGTCGCACGAACAGCGATTTAGGAGGGCAGAGATTGCTCCAATGGGATACCAGATCTGGATATGTTCATAATTATCGCAGGATGCTGTCAACTCCATCACCGATCAAATCGAGACCGCCAAGGCTCAGCCCGAGACATTCCTCCCATGATATCGTTACGCTCAGAAGGTGCGTTTAATCATCATAATCGCGCTTGTGTTCAAGCAACCCTTGTCGCGTACGCCTCATTAAATCATCGCCATTTGCGAATCACATCGGCTCTTCGCGAAGGCTGGGGAAACCCAGGCAACCGTTGCATTTGGATCCTTGAACTGAAGTAGAGTTGATTAGAGAAGCCTCTTGAAAAGCTTTAATAAAAGAAAAATATATAAATATAAAGAACTTTTTTTCTTTTTAGATAGATATAAAATCGAAGCTATTCAAGCGATTTTTAGTAATGAGAAAAGGAGTTTGAATAAGGTAAACCCTATTAAAAGCTTTAATGATCTTTCTTATTATTCTCAAAGCTACTTTCTTAATGTATTCTATCTAAAAGATTTGCTGAACAGAGAATTATAACTGAGAGAGAAGTTTTCTTCTCATAATATCATCGTATAATTATCCTATATCGTATTATTATCCTATTTTTCATTATATAATTCCTTCAGATATCTCAAATCGAACCATTTAAAAATATTTATAAATACATATTTTTATGCGTAAAATTGTTACATAATTGTTATTCGATAAATACATGATTTAATTATGAAATATATTATTGTTCTTAATATATTTTATTTTATCTAAAAAATTACGAAATTAAAAAATGGAACTAGAATTGAAAGAAAGTCTTTTTTAGATTATTATCTTACAATATTATTATCTTATTTTCTCTTTTATGTGATTTTTTTCCAAATATCTCAAACTAAAACCTTTAAAATGTATATCTTGTTTAACGCATAAAATATATAAAATATTCGACAATAGATTTAATCAAAATGTATGCTACTTTTTAAAATGTGTTTTATCTAAAAAAATTTTTTTTTTTAGATACAAAATTTTTTTTAATTGAATTGTAATTGATAGAGGCTTTCTTCTATAATAATATTATAGTATAATATTATCTTATAATATTATTATTTTACACACCTTTTATTACAATTTTTTAAAATATCAAATTAAAACTTTTAAAAATATTGAATATTTTGTTTTACGCTCAAAGTTGTATTTGACAGATGTAAAATTAAAATAAATATTTAAGATCCAAGCAACGTTTCCTTGGGTTTCCAGAATCGAGGCGAGCATAATCTTTCGCACTCTGCAAGTGTGAAAAAGCTAGCAGTGTCAAGGAGGCATTAAAAGAAAAGAGAAACATACGAAGTAAAAAGATATATCGCTTGTTAAGTTCCGCTCTTTTTAGCCGCACGGCCATACCTACTGTAGCCTGACGCGCTCGCTCGCTCGCTGCTTTTTTATTTTCGAATCAATAACAATTCTGACTTCCTCTCACAAACGCGACACTTATATTGCGATTCCCACATCTCGAATCAACAACCCCCGAAAAACAAGTGACAACTTGGGAAAACTTAAAATTCTTTGTTCTCGAACCTTTCCAGTAAATCGAGGGAGACCAGTGGTAGGTAGACGGGTATTATAACAAACCACCTTCTTTTAATCTTTCCTCCAGTAAAAAGTTGATCTGTGCCACGCGTAACATACGTATATATACATATGTATATATACATACCTCTTGTCGTGTGTTGTACTCTATATATATTATACATATACATATTATACCTACCTATACTGTAATCTGTTGCTGAATGTTGTACCGATATGCTTAATACCTGAGTACACGCTTTTGTCGATCCCTTCGCTCGATACGCCGCACGTTAACGCGGTATAAAAACGAATTAATGTCGAATTAACATTTTCTCTTTTTCTCGCGGTCTTTAGTAACGCGAAAGGGAGGAGTTCTCGGACAAATTTGAGGCGATCGCTTAGCCAGCCACTGGGAATCAATCAGCTTTCGCCGTTAATGCGCGTCAAAACCGCAGGTAAACATCATCATACTTGACCTTTCAACTTAAGATAGACTTCGAGCTCTCTGACGTAGATCACGTTCCTCTCGTCTTGTCTACCAAGCACGCGCGTAGACTGTTCTCTTATCGTCTGTAAAATACGAGAAATGGCACGTTCTCTTCTTGAATCATCTCTATCGAGAAGAATTACTCATATCATTCGAAATATTATTTTCAAATTAATTATAGATCATTCTAGATTTTTAAAAGATACATTATATAATTATATTAATGTAATATAAAAAAATTGAGACGGAAAGAAAAATGTAAGAGAATGTAAGATACAAAAAGATTCACTAAGATTCTTTTTAATTATTTTTATTGAATAAATAATTCAAAAAGATATTTTCATGCGGTATCGGAATTGTTGGAGGGATTCTGTCAGAACGCGTTTGCTGGGTGAACAGAGTTTACACGCCAGTAGAAAAACCTCGATGACATCTAGTGCACTGTATATCACAGAGATCACCAGTTTCTCTCTAGACATCACCTTGAAGAGTATTCAGCATGCATTCCTCGTAAAGATATTGTTGAAACATTCACATCGTGTTGCCATTGAATGCACCCTCTTAATAAAGAGAAAGAAAAGAGAAGGAAAGCTAATTGTGCGAGAGTAAGGAATGGGATGTCCCTATTGTAATAATCATGCTCAGTTTCATCCCTATAAGAACGTTGCTTCGTGTGGAAACGTTTCTGTTTTGCATTATAATAATAAGGAACCCGGTTTGCCGGAGAATCTAGTAAAAGCATTTTCTTGCACGTTCGTAGCTCTCCTTCCCGCGAGAGATGCGACTTCCCGAGGGTGCGATCAATTCGCATGTACGCAGTTAACTGAATACTTAAGAGAGATACTCCGGCGGGCTTGGTTACCTTCTCTCGAGGAATCTCATGAAAATTACTGTTTCATTCTTTTTCCGCTCACGCCGAGAGCTGCACAATGGACGGTTTTTGGCCCGGGGGCTGACGTACTTGTTGTCCCAATAACTTCCAGAGGGATTCCTTCGACGAGCGTAAACGGAGCGAAATGTCGTTCACGTTATAGGACGCTTTGTAGAAATCGATTGTTTTGTTCAGACAAAACATTTATATTAAAGAATTAAATGAAAAGATATTTCTTTGAAAAGGTTAATTTTGTTTTGTTTATTTTATTTTTTATTTTTAATATCCTCTTTGTAATTTTGCAAATAAGTTGTAATATATTTATTAAAAAGATAACAATATATTATCGATATATGTATCGATTAATTTCCATTTTTATTTCTTCAACTACGTTTTGTTTAAAATTTGAGTCAATATTTGGGCAATCTGTTTAAGGATATGTACTCACATTGTTTATTTATTTCTACTACAACAAAATTCTATTCTTAAAAAAAATAGGCGCGAGATTACCCAGTGGCAACGTGCTATCAGAGGACGAGCAGGATGGAAGAGCCGGAACATCAGAAGACGATGAAATGATGTCTGATTCCGAATCCTCGATCGCTTCCTTGACGGATAAAAAAAAATCATTCGAGCAAACGATGGATGAGGAGATTGTCATGTTAGCCGAAGCCGTTTGGGATCATGTAGCAATGGAGTCGGAAGAGTTGGCTTTTCGTGCTGGAGATGTCATCGATGTTCTCGATACCCTGGACAGGGATTGGTGGTGGGGTAGCTGCAGAGGAGAGTATGGATGGTTTCCTGCCGCTTTTGTCAGAGTAAATACTCTTAAATAAAATCCATACGATTTTTATAATAATAATAAATATTATTTATAATACATAAAATGTTTAATATAATAATTAATATGTATACAATATAATTATCATATTAATAATAATTTATCAACGAATTATACATGCCATCTTTATCTCCATTAGAATTATCTCGAGTAATAATATCATAATTATTTATTTATTATTTATAATTATTTTATCGAATTTTTAGTAAGTTACGTAATTAAATTAAATTAAACGTATATATAATAAACAAACTCAGTGAAATAAATTTATTTGTAAAGTTGCGCGTGAGCCAAGAGGACACGGTGGAGGATTGTCTGGCTGCGATGGCTTCAGGAGGATCCTCGGGTACTCAGCTCAGAAGACGAACAAGCATCTCCCTACTCTCAAACGAGCAAGTGAGGACTAGCGTAGTCCGCGAGCTTGTTCAGACTGAGCGCGATTTCGTCAAGGTTCTGCGCGATGTGGCTGAGGGTTACATCGCGGAATGCCGCAGGCGAACGGACATGTTTACTGAGGAGCAAATCGAGACGATCTTCATCAATCTCGAAGAGCTCCTAGACTTTCAGTCCGAATTCCTGAAGGACCTCGAAGATCGCATCGACTGGAACGCGCCGTACAAAAGCTGCGTTGGCGAATGCTTCCTCAATCATGTTAGCATTATCAAATTTATTGAATTTTCTTTTTTGTTGATAATTTCATCTATATGAATAATAAATTAATTGATACGTCTGTAAGTGTGTTCATTATATTAATTTTCTTAAACTATATATATCTTAGACTATATATAAAGTTAGAGAGACGTTAGAAAGAATTCTGTTTATATACCTTTAGATAAAGTTAAAGAAAAAGGAGATGCTATTGATTCTTTCAGAGGGCGGGTTTTCGCATGTATTCCGAATACTGCAACAGCCACTCAATGGCCACGGCAACGCTGCAAGAGCTTTATCAACACAATCGTTATAGCAAATTTTTCGAAGCTTGTCGATTGATGAGGGGCCTCATAGAAATCCCCTTGGATGGATATTTATTAACTCCCATCCAACGAATATGCAAATATCCTCTTCAATTGGCGGAGCTGCTGAAATATACGAAGACCGATCATCCGGATTATCACAAGATCCAGGAGGCCTTGGAAGCGATGAGAGACGTCGCTGTATTGATCAACGAGAGAAAAAGGCGGATGGAAAGTTTGGAAAAGTTAGCCGCATGGCAATTGCGCGTAGAAGGTTGGGAGGTATGTCATTTTTCATAGTTGCAAATAAAATTGTCTTTAAAATTTACATTTTGGCTACCGATTTTATTTGAATAATGCGAGCTTTATTTAAAATAGTTAATTAAAAAAAATTTATTAAGAAATATGTTTAATATCGATGACAATTGGTTGCAGGGTGAGGATCTTATAGAAGTTTCGTCGCAACTTATTTATCAAGGTGAGGCGATGAGAGTGAAGACCGGTATGTGGACGAACAACATTACGTTATTCCTTTTCGATCATCAACTGGTCTATTGCAAGAAAGACATTCTTAAGCGTAATACTTACGTCTACAAAGGTCGTATCTATCTCGACACTAGCGAAGTCATTGACGTGCCTGATGGAAAAGGTAATGCTGTTAATGGCATTTCTCGATAATTTAAATTGTTATACGATACGAAAGAAAGTAATTTACGATAATAAAGTAATAATTTATAAATTTTATAATTTTATATAATTTTATTATTTTTTGTTCATTTTGTATATTACTCATCATAGCAAAGTACGTTATTAAATAATTAAAATAGAATCGGTAGGATATATACGATGTATAAATAATCACGATTTGTAATGAAGATATATCAAATTAATAATTGATTTTCTTCGTAGACCTTCAATCGGGAGTAACAGTGAGACATTGCCTGAAGGTATACAGCTGCGTCCGAGACAAATGGTTACTTTTTTGTTGCCGCACAGCAGAAGAGAAACGGCGATGGCTAGCAGCAATGGCTGAGGAACGAAGGCTAGTGGCTCAGGATAGAAACGATGGATTGGAGTTTCCAGCAGCAGCTAGGCAACTTGCCAGGCTTGCCGCCAGCAGACAGCAGAACAGGCCACCGATCAAACCTCGCAGTAAATATTTGCCACTGTGACATTATCTATAATCATATTAATAAAATACAATTTTTAAGAATAAGTACGACCGTATAAATGATATACATAAATATAAAAGAAAACGCCAATATCGATGAAAATTAAATGTTATGAATACAATATAGATTTTTAGAAATTTATCTCACAAATAACACTCAAGTGCCATACGTCGATTTTTACCTAATTTTTACCTGTGCATACATGTAGTATATTGAAAAGTAGTATATTGAAAATAGTATATTGACAAATATCTGACAAGTATTTTTTAATATCTGCCTAAAGCCGTTTTAAGGACAGAAAATGCCCTTATGAAGGGATACTGACGAGATACTATTAAAAATTATCTCCGGGCAAATTTTCGGCGGTATAAAAAGGACCTGAAGGATCCGGAGTAATTGAAGAACGCTGATATTATCGAATTGCAATTATAAATTTGCTGTTATTAACATAAATATTTGACTTATCCATTATTAAAGTCATGATTTTTTATTATATAAATGTGCATACTTGTAAAGCTATAATATCCTAGATATTGCAGAAAAATTACAATTTTTTTCTCTGCAGTTATCATCTCTGTTATCATACAGAGAAGCTGGAGATAAAATTATTATTATTATTATTAGATGCTTACACTTTATATTGAATATAAAAAAATTTTTTTTTAATTTGATTATTCCCGAGTTTGGCAAAGAGCAACAATCTTATTGTCTTGTTTAAAAAAAATCAAATCCGCCATATTGGTTCCACCATATTGAATTCTCAAAAATTGAGAGCAGATTTGGCATTTCAGCAACTTCGAAAATCATCGTATATTCCCCTATTCTGTAACAAACGTACGAGTACTTCGTAAAGTACTGGAATTCACCCCTATATACATTCAGGCGTTTTCTATCCTTAAAATTTTTGAGCAAATATAAAAGAATACATGTCAGATATTTTTCAATGTACTATGTATGCACAGTCTCAGGGAAACCGGCACTTGGGTAGTGTTACTTGTCAGATATAATCACTGTGCGCCGAAACGTTCGGATATTAATCGCAATCGCTCCGAGACGCTAATAATATAAATAAAGGCCGAAACATTCCTATATATGAAATAATTCCCCCTAAATTAATTCTGTAAAGAATTTATTGTGAAAAATATATCTCAGTCAGGATTTTATTTTTATCTTTTCTTTGGAATATTTTTCATTGTAATATCTCGCATTTTATTTTGTATTCATTTGAATCCGATTTTGATCGATTTAATTTGATTTATTCGATATCGATTTATTTTATCTTATATTAATTTAATGATGTTACAGATAAAACATATAAGAGGGAGTCCGCGTACGAGATGCCCACGACAATGGTCGGTGGTCAAGGCACCACTAATTCGTTGGGACGGAAAGTTGGGACATGGTTCATGTTTGGTAGCAGTAAGAAAAGCGCGCGGCTTCAACCGTCCTGAGACAGGCCTACCTTCGTACCGTATATTGACCTGTAAGCTGCAGCTAATGACGCTGCATCGTCCTATCGAAATCCTGGCGCGAGACATCTCGATATGGTTGCTTCAAAACTTAAGAACCTTTGTGAGCAAACACTCGAGAATATCTTTATTAACTGATATTCCAATCAGAGTAATACTGCTCACTTTGCAACCGGTTAAATCGTGGAAATTATTCTTCGTGGATCGATGAACGAACCACTGATCGCTAGGACCGAGGATGAACAGCGCCTCGTCATATATACGGCACGGAGGTGTTAATTCATAAGTGGCTTTTGTCCTATGAAGTATACCTCGAATCTTCTTCTAAGGCAGGGAAAATCGCTATCAACCGATCTTGATCATTGTCCGTGGAGAGGAAAATAGAAGAAACTTTCAATGATTTTTCGTTTGCCTCTCTCATGAAAACAGACGTTTGTCTCTATCAAATGTCATCGTCCAATTTAAATATTTGCGGGCAAAAGTCGCTCGTTATGCCTAACCAGGATTTTGTGAGTCTTCGAATCGGTGCTCCTCTAATTCTTAGGTCTTAAAGCAATGTTCGATCATCTTTGACGTTACGTATATGGCGGTGCTTAGTCTGAGATTAACACTGTCTAAAGACAGAACGTTTCGGAGAAGAAAAATATTTGTTACGAACTGAGAAAGATGTATAATCGATCTTGTAGATATTTGACGTTAAAAACTTTACATTAATAGTAGCGGACATGAGGGTAGATTAGAAAAGTAGAGAGACATTTAGAGAAGTAGATAGTAAATATAACATAAAGTCAATAGCGGGCTTATGAAGTACTAAAGAGAAAGTACTAGTCATTCTTCATCGCGAATTCTTGATAAAGATGAAAACATGATATACATAATATATGATGTATTGTTACACACGCAATCGCTTTTTGGGTGGTAAAGCTGGCATGGTACGTCACACGGCTGTATTTTTTATGATATCGAAAGACTGACGACCGAGATGCTTCCTCAAGAGGAAACCTTGAGGTTGTAATCTTGAGAGGGAAATGCGACGGGATCGATCAGGAAATATTTGAATTAAACGAGCTTCGCCTTCGTCTAAATTATTTGACTATTTTGAGAATAATTTTTTCGACCAATTTTATGTACAACGAGAATCATTTGTAATAACACGTTCTGCGCAAGTGTTAGCAAGTTCGATCACGAAATTCATATTGATTCATTTTGTGAGAAAATTCAGCGATTCCGCATACCACTTTTCTCTCAACGAAAATATAGATGTATTTTGTAGAGAAAATCTTCAGCGAGCTATACAAGGTAACTCTTACTGCCTAACTAATGTTCGTTATTTCGCGTCATGGTATTTGTAGTAGTTTGTACGAAATTGCGAACGGCGAAAGGACAAGGAAAAAACGAGAAGATGAAACGCAAGAGCAAAGGAAAGAAAAATAAAGTTTATGTTTTCGTGGAACAACATAGTAGCAGTATTATTCATACAAATGAAAAAAGTGATTAATCAAGATATGTAAGTACTCGCATATCACGCCTCTTTATTCAACTGCGATATAAAGCGCCAAGATTTTAAAAGAAAAAAAAGATGAAAGAAAGAAGAAAGAGGAAAAAGGAGATATTCGAGGGAATCTCTCTCAATTTTTTCTACTCTTGTATGAAAGATACATGACCTAGCAACGAGCAAATCTGTCAGCCAGCAGAACTTCTGTGTGTTAATTATGCATATTATCTATGCGATCCCTTGACAAAATGTTCGATCTTGCAATTTTAGCGACTTAATCACGGATTCTGAAAGTTTCCAACACTGCCAATAAGTTTAAAGAAATACGTCTTCGTTCATTAGAATTGTTTGATCCGATCTGTAATAAAAAAAAGAGTGTGTTTTCGATTTTCTCTCTACATACAAGGGACAAATGCGATTATTCTGTCTTTTTGATATTTGTGTCTAAAGGGATATAACACAAGTATGAGCGAGGCGGTTACAAAACTTACGTTTTGTATAACACAGAAAAGTATATTTTTACTTATTTTCCAACAACGTAAATTACTATATATGACGAGGACAATATAATGATAAAAGAATGGATCAAGATTCCTACTGTACAGAGAGATCATTAGCCTGTTGATGTTTAGACTTAGGAGAGGCGCAATTTGTTGCTGGACCCAACTCATTTCAGAGTTATTTTTATAGAAGAAATGACTCATTAGTTCGAATGTGATTTTTTCAATAAATATCGCTAATACATGAAATGCTTTAATGGCCAACATAAGTATAAGGAAGAGTAATTTGTTAAAAATAATAACGGAAAGATCCCGAGCAACACGCAGGTTTAAGAGACATCCTTCAGAGGAATGCCTTCTCAATAAGTTTTACAGGCATCTTTTGACGACACTTGTGTTGTCTACGGGACATGATATTGTGTAATGCACAAGTAAGCACTTTTCACAAACAATTCACAAAGCTATACTTGCACTGTCACGACGGAGAAGTAATCGAAATTCGTGAACATTCTTGCACTCACGAGCTCTCATGTACAAGTGTCTCATTGACAAGTGAATTACATATAATATTTAACGTAATCTCAACATCGATTAATTTATATTTCGGAAAATACTATCTTCCCTCCCCCTTTTTTCAGAAACTGTCATACAAACAGAATCTGCACAAAACTTGAGAAAAAACGCTTCAAAGCAATAAATATTAAACTAAGCATTATTGTTATAATTTAGACAGTTACGTACATATAACGTGTTTAAAAACGTGTTTATATTTTCTCTGAGATTTGATATTGATAACCGTGTGCGTACACTTTGACGATGAAGTAAACAGATAATTTTTTTCTATTTTTTCCGTAGCGAGCTCGCGCTACACTAATGCAAAAGGAAAAGCACAGATAACGCATGATATCGCTGTTTTCTGTAAATATAATAGACGTATTTTGTAAGTGTAAATATCGTAGACCTACTTTCTTGTTAGAAGAAATAACTTCACGTTTTGTAGTAATTAAGCGAAACTTACTATTTAAGCAATATATCTGACATTCATATAGTTGATTACTGATTAAACGGTGATATCATTTTGTATATTTGTATATTTCTTTAATTTAATCATCTTGACGATGACTCGTCATTGCGAAATTAATTGTTCGCTAATTATTGTTTACAATATGTACAATAGAATGTTATACAATGATTGTCATTGTTCTCCAAAAACAAACAAACAAACACACTAACACACACACTCACTCACTCACTCACATACACACACACACACACACACACACGCGCGCGCATATTACACACAGGATGTTTCAAAATTTCGCGACACAAAATACTATAGCAAGAAAGTTCTTGAAAAATTAAGTAAAAAAGTTATTCATAAATTTTTATTTTAAGCAATAATTTTTGGGATGATGAGAATTTAAATATGACCAATTACATTTAGATGATCTGTCCATGAATTATACTTGTAATAGTATTAATGAACATTGGCCTTTGATGAACGCCTTTCAGCGCCTATTAATATACATAGATAATCTATAATCGGTCATATCTAAATTCTTGTATCTCAAAACTTATTGTTTAAAATAAAAATTCATAAATAACTTTTTATTTAACTTTTCCAAAACTTTCTTGCTATAGTATTTTAAATCATGTATTTTGGAACACACTGTATATACATATGCTGAGTTACAAATATGTAAATAAACATTTTATAACTATTATACTTGTCCATGTGTGTGTTCTTATTCCATCTTGTCATAAAGATATTCATTTATATCAGATAACATAAATGAAATCATTTATAAAGATGTATAATCCTTATAAAGATTTAAGTACCGAGTATAGTTATATCTTCGTGTTTTGAAACTTGGTTTTTCAATTGTGAATTTTCGTCTCTTAATTCAGTTACGACTTGCTGCAGTTGGTCAATTTCTTCCATTAACAGCACATTTTCATTCAAGCTAAGGGTTAATTTGTCCGGAGCATCTTTTAATTCCATAATATATTCATAAGCTCGTGCTAGAATACCTCCTTTGCTCTATAAATTAATATTATGATTAATAAATAATGTAAGTTATAACATAAAGTCAAAAATGATAAAAACGAACATAGATACAACCCTTAACCGATGTCATGAAGAAACCAATAATTGTATAAACCTTTTTATTATATCTTTTTGATGTTTAAACTCTCACTTATTCTTTTACTCCATTTTTAATTAAAATTAATAATAAAAACTAAAAATTATCATTGATCCTCATTTAAAGCATATTAATAGACTTTGATATTAAAAAATTTGATAAAGTTTCAATGGACTCACAACAACAGTTAAAGATTAAAAATTTACAAGGACAACAGTCAAGAACGAATAAAAATTAAAGAAAATAAATTAAGTAATAGTAAATAATTTATTCGCATCTTTAGCTATTGTCCTTCTTATATTGATTTATAGCTAATAAACTTTCTATTTATTTAATAAGAATTTACAAATATCTTACTAGTGTTTCTAAATTCGGTTTTGTATCTTCTTCATCCATGTACTGTTCACAATCTGCTAAGAGTTTTGCTAACTTAGAAATCCAACTGCTAATTTTGTCCCTTCTACGTCTTTCAACTTCATTATGTGTTACCCTTCGTCTTTCATCCCTCTAAATATAATCATCTTTCTAAACACAAAATAATGATAATGTAAAATGTATCAGTAATATTAAATGATTTACCTTCTTTACAGTGGTTATAATATTCTGTGTTCCTTCTATATGCAGTTTAGCTACACTAGGTACAACTGCTTTAGTGGATTCTGTCGTTACAATGTCATTGCTATTACTGAGTACGTATAATTGTCCATTTAGTGGTGCAGTCAAAACTTGGACAGTATTATTCACAGGAGTAGCTATCGAAATTTCGTTATCCTCTCTATTATCGTTGCTGACCTGCATAACTTTGTATGCTACTGTATTATTACGTCTATTTATTGCATATAGGTGATACTGAATGTCATCATCCTGTTGTTCATCAGCATCACAATCCACTATTTCAGCTTCTTCCAAAACTACATCAACAGTCTCGGCTCCTATTACATTCTCATTTGCACTGCAACATGAATGTTCTTTTATTATCAAGAAAAGAAATATATATTTACAGTATTAAATGATAAACACAAAGCTGCATTTCTAAAAAATATTTATACCTTTCGTCAATAGTATCAAAATGATTGGTCTCCATTTTGATACGCGGCAATACTTTTATGATCATAAATTTAATATATAAATAATAACGCGTTGAAGTATTTGTAGTAATTATACCGAAAAAATTACAAGTGAGATTATAAACCGGTATTCTTGTAATGATTTACACATGGTGGAATTCTAAAGGTGAGAAACATAATAGGGTGGGGAATATGGGGATGGAATTTCGTCCAATCAGACATCAACGGAATGCAATAGGTGCGTTCAGTACTAAGAGAGAAGTCTGAGAGCGGCCATACCCAGGGTTTAACTGTTGCTTTATTTTGAAACGCCTCTATGTTCACAAAATATGAACATTGAACTACATAGCCAATGTCCATGATCCGGTCGGTAACATCCATGATTTTTTGATTATATTCTTCACTATGTCCACGAATTTCGGTCCATTAGAGTCTAAGCACAAGAATTGTAACATTTAAGACTTAAACACAATAGGCACAGGTAACAGGGAATAATAAGCGTCCAATCAGAGCTTTGATATGTAAATTCGTTATTATATCTCAGAACTCTGATATTAGACAGCTTATTATTCCCTGTTGTCTATTGTGTTTTTTTACTTAGACTTTAAATTGTAGACGTAATAACGCACAAACTTTCATGTATGGACGTACAACTTATTGCCGTGCTTTAAAGATTATTCCATACAAACTTATGTTTATGCGGCTATGCAAGTTTGTGTAGAATGGCTCCTTAAGAGACAGCAATAAATCATATGTCATACGCCAAAACTTGTGTGTTACTTACGTCTACAACTTAAGTCTCTAAGACTCAATTGCCTATAAGACCAACTTTGATTTTAGAGTTAAGCGAAGTTTGGAACTACATAAATTTTCTGACATTATCGATAAAATCGTATTGTCGAAAAAAAATGTGATTCGTCTCTGTACTAAATCCTCAGAATAGAAGCTTGTCGATTATCCATAGGAGAAATAGTTATTTCCAAAAATAAAAAGTTATTTAGGATGTGTTCCAAATTTATTGCCAGCACTGCAGGTATGTCGTCATAAAAACATGCTATTAACAACGTTTCAATTTTAGCATGCAATTGGTGCGAATATATATTTCAAATTGGAACAATACTCGCCATCTTGGATACTGTAGCTGCCTCACTTCTTCAGTCGCAACAGCCACAGCAAAAAATGACAAAATTAGTGATGTCTTTACTCTCTCGCAACACTGCCACAGCGTGCTACGATAATTTTTGGAACGTATTGATAATACTGCCAGCGCTGGCAAACAATTTTGGAACACAGCCATGTATTCATTATTTATAAATATAAATAACAACACTTCTGACTAATTTCTTATTTAATGTTTTAAAGAAGTTTCTGAAACTTATTTTATATTTTTTACTTTAAATAATTCGTAACAATTATTTTATTGAATCATGATCGACATTATATGTAAGTTTAAAAAATTTTTGAAACATAGAATAATTTGCAGTAATAGTGTGTGCAGTAATAGTCTTAAATTAATTTATTAACTGAAAAATTAAATAATGATTAACAATCCTAACAGCACAAAGTCGACTCTAATGCCTGTATTCATAGTCAGACCTTGTACTTAAAGCTTCTTTAAATTTATTTTTTAAATGCTCACCAACCAATAAAATAATTCATAGATTATCTAAAGATAAATTTAAAGAAGCCTTAAATATAAGATCTGAATACTATGAATACGAGTAATAAGTCGACTCTAAGTCGACTATTAGCTTCTAGATGTCTGAAAAATGGATGTTCGTAAGTCGACTTTAGACGTCTTGGAGACTTGGAGACGTCTCTAAGTTATATAATGTCTCACTTTAAAGACGATTATAAGCCGACATGTAGACTTGACTTGTGCCATCAATGTATGAAATATGGCAGTAATTATGCTTTATTACTACATTTCAAAATTCATTAAGTATTATACTTATGAATGAAAGGAAATATTGCCATTCTTCCTCCAATACATAGCTCGCATCCGTCTTACCATTTTTGTAAGATTTCGTCAATTATAATCAGTTAAAAGATCACTGCATGATATATTTGAAATTGCTGATCATTTCTCATTGTCATTTTGAGTATGCGTGTCGTTCGATACTATAAAGAATAGAAGATACAATATTTACTGATTTCTAGATATATTTACTGTCTCTTTCTATCTAATGGAAAAGGTGCATGTCTATAAAATCCATAGTAATTAAAGTTATCAAGATAAATAAGAGTTAAATTAAAGTATCTAATTACAATAAATAATTAGAGAGTTAAGTGTATTAAGAAAATTACAAATTACATAATTTTACTTATATCCACATAACATGGTTCGGCTACGAGATTGATCAATTTGTGTTGTATATACTTTCGTCGTTATCATATAATTCCGCATTACTAAATTTGTTAATCCTCTTATATTATTATTTTTATTATATTTTGAATGGTATATTATTTATAATGGTATATTATAAATAATTATTATAATTATAATATTAAATTGTATAAAGAATAATATTATTGTATTAATAAAACAATAAAGAATAATATTTAAAAAGTTATTGCAATAAATTTCATTAGTGAAATACAATAAAATAATTAAACATCAAAATAAAAAATAAATTAAAAATATGTTTATCTGCAAAAACGGGCTACTAAACTAAATTTATTAGTAGCTCATTTTTTTTTATGAGTGAGTATACTTACAAAGAGAATCGAAAAGAGGACCGATAAAATTGG
>Ga0157363_1002259_pt1 | contig 16870 bp, 11 predicted proteins | sample AttsexASBM1_FD_111477 | JGI IMG/M metagenome (GOLD analysis project Ga0157363, IMG submission 111477) | Fungus gardens microbial communities from leaf cutter ant in Ribeirão Preto, State of São Paulo, Brazil - Atta sexdens ASBM1 | ecosystem: Host-associated > Fungi > Mycelium > Unclassified ... | reverse complement strand
AGAGAGAGAGAGAGAGAGAGAGAGAGAGAGAGAGAGAAGGATAAGAGAGGAGAGACTCTTTCCACCACTGGGTTGCCAGGACGACCCATCTCACGCACCTCGAAATCTTAAGAATTGCCACCGCCGTACCTGGACCAACCATGAACACGAACGGTGTCGGGTAAACGGCCGGTCGATCGAGCTACTCTGATATTTTTCTATATGCAGGGTATACCCAGGCTTAATGCGTTTATTCTCGTCCAGTGTTGGACAAAACATTCGATTAACATAGACAATTGATTTCGCGGATAATTGATGTATGTATTTATATAAAAGTCCTCTCTTTTTCTCTCCTCATTCTTATACTAATGCATTTTCTCTAGAAATGTTATTTTTAAGCGCATATTAAAAATTTAAATATTTGTTACTAAAATACATATATTATGCACAATATTTACATCGCCTTAATTAATTCATCTCCAGCAACTTTGAAAATAATAAACATATTTTCAATTATAAATAACAAAAATGAAAAATTTTTAGTAAACTTTGGAATTTGATTTGTATATTCATATTTTTAAACTTTTTGTTATTATTATATACGTACAATTGAATTTTCATTATCAAATTTCCGTTATATATACACTTACTCAGTCAACTTTTATCGTTTCTAACGAATTTAGTTTGAGTTACAAATAACTAAATAATTTTTGTTGCGTATTTAATTTCACATAAATATTTTCTAATAAAATAAATTCTTAACTTTACGAAATTATTTATATAATTATTTATTTTATTAAAAACTAAAAAGCTGTGATAGTAGACTAATAGAACAACGAAATGTTCACTGAGGAAATATATATAAAGATTGTAAAAAGTTTCTAGTTTGAGAAAATACACGATACTCAGCGCATTCTGTATATGCAATGCACGAATTTTACAGATATTAAAGGAATACGAGCTCGAGGCAAATACATTTACCGGAATTAAAAGTACGCCTGGATCTTACATTGTAGAAAACAACGAAGAGAAGTAACGTCCTAGTTGCTACGTTGCGTTTCGCGATAGCGAAATTAGGAGGATGAAAAAATTGTGGAGTATTTTTTGAAAGAGAGACATCTAAATTAAAAGAGATACTTAAGAGTATTTTTACTGCCTTTAAAAATATATAAATATATTGTTAAGAATAAAATCACGTACAATTTGGAAGTTTCTAATAGAAAATATTTGAAATAATAATTGAAAATCAGAAAACTTTATTCTTAATAATATTTCTTCAAAAATAATAAACATATTTTCTTTTATATATTTTATTCTGCAACGAGTTTCCATGAAACAGTAAATAAATTTTCAAAAAAGCAGAGAGAAATACAATTACTGATGATTTTGCAAAAGTAAGTTTGGAGACTGTCCTAAAGACAGTTAAGAAAATTAAATACTTCAATATTTTGAAATTATATAGATATAGACTCTATGAAATTGCTACTTGGTTCGAAAATGTTTTAAACACCTCCGTTTAATGTTGTAAATGTTTTCAAGATTATTGCAATCTGCTTTCGTAGCTTTCAAAGAAACTTATTGACAATGACGACTGCGTAATTCAATTGAAATGTTGACATCAAGCAAATTTTAATCATTGTGTCACCTGTCATGATATATCCTTGACGAACTTACAGAAATTGTCGGTGGAAGTTTATTCGAGAATTCGCGTACGCTGCAGAGAACGCCAACTGGAAACTATTTTGAAATTATTTTCACGCTTCACGGTTCGCTCGCGCTAAAAGCCGGCTTTTGAGTTCTAAAGAGAGACTTGCGTTCTCTACTTTAGCCCAACTAATAGACAGAAACATGCGCGCAATTGGCTTCAAAGCTGAAATAGATGAAATCCCGATCATTCTCCAGCACACGAAGGTTTCGTGCTCTTAACACGAAATACTGACGGCACAATGATGATCCGATCGTAAACTTTGCTTTGTACAGGTGAAAGTTGACGCATCTTATCAAAGAGATAAGCGCAACAAAGATAGCGGTGTAACGCGGTATGGCCTCTGGACTGTAGTAGTGTCTTAACACATCTTGACAGACATCATGAGAAAATGGGGAGGGAGGAAGACAGTGGTTCACAAGTGAAATAAGAGTGTCGTGTACCTGCTTCGAGAGTAGATCTTTGTTAAACTTTAAGTAACGGAGAACCTGGTGAATTTTATTTGACACCTGATGAATGTGCCCGTGCCATGGAAGGGTAATGAGAATTCCGGGATCGCACGAGCATAGAAGTCAAGTATGAAATATCCTTGGTACGAATAATGAAATAACCGACGCGCTGTATTAGTGATGTACGCTACAATACGACGTCTTTCAAAATATATATGGGATAATGCTGAATAATCGTCGGATATAAGATTAATCATCTGTAGTACATTTAAATGACATCCAAGGTGCAATATTCCTAATTAAGCAACCTCATCAATAACAGATTAATCTTGCTATATAAAACGTTGATTTGCGTTGTAATGAAAATTTGTACAGTTTTATTCAAAAAATCTAAAATCTAAAATCGTTTAAATCTAAAAGATAGGTATCTAAAAGATAGATTAGATCTTATATGTATGTATTACTTTGCTTCTATTACTAATAATTGGTTGATATATGATAGCAAACTAGTAGCAATCACAACAAAACAATTTATTGTCATATATGTATTTACAAATCACTTATTAAAGATACTGAGATATACGGCTTGTTAAATTAACAAAATCCTTTCTCTCAGTTGTACTCTGATGTACTTAGATGTACAACAGCTTTAGAATCATAACGTATGACTTATATGTCATACATGACGTCATACGGATGTATTAACTAATGCATATTACATTATCGGACAATGTTATTTACATACACAAATTGACTGCATCATTCGTATCGATGGAATAATGAAAAGAATGTAGGTAGAATAGAGACGTCATTCCCCGATATAGCCGGTAAAGTATAAATTAAACGAGATGCATCAAATAGCATTGTTATAGCATTGTAATAGCATTGTTATAGCTTGCATAGCTTGCACATATATGATGTCCCTTTGAGAACACGATTCCTCGAACCGAAATTTTGTTTGAGTTTAATGTGGAATAGAATATCATATAACACAAAGTTCTTAACTCAATTTGTTTGCGAATTATGGACTACTGAGTAGTGCGTAGTGAAATGCCGGAAAAGGGTATAAATTGAATTTGAAAACATAGTTTTCTTTCAAAACACGTTTTCTCAAGTATTATTATGTTATAAATTTATTCGATCACGAAAATCACAGAATTTTAACTACGATAAATACATTTGCTTAATATCGTCGTAATATCTTCTAATATATAATTATTTTTTCATAATACCTAACACAATTCTATAATAATTACTAAATTTATCACCGACACAACATTTTAATTTATTATATATTATATACTTCAAGATTATAATTGCTTTCAATTAAAAGTTGTATGGGAAACAAACGCTACTACTATTTTAATAATAACTCATGTTATATACAATATGCAATATCTATAATATGACAAAAATGGAGGCAAGAAACTGAGGCAAGAACTTAAAAAAATAATGGACTACGTACTCGTATAGATGCGCAAACAGGAGGAATGGCTACCCCGTCGCGGCAACGATGATGTATGATTCGCTATAATCTACATACTATATCGAGCATTGGCATGAATGAGAATTAAATCTGACGATTTAACACGAGAAAAAATAAAGATTATACAATGACGATTATAGGTCGAAATAAAGCGATTTCTCAGAAACGCGATATTTCTTGGCGTTGAGATGCGACGTGGCGCCGTCTCTCACACAAGTCTCGGCTTATCGTGCAGAAATGTAACACGACTACGAACACGATGACGTACGCAGCCTCCGCCGCTTATCCGTTCTCAAGTGATGAGAATGAACTTGAATGATTCCCGCAATGCGAAAGACGTGGGATATCGCATTGCATTTCTTTGTAAAATCTGACTCGCAAAGCATTCCTCGATTTCCTCGTAAATTCTGCGGGATTATTGTATGTAGACAGACGGAAGATTGGCTGGAGCGTAATGTTTTCTTTATTACGACAATCGATAAAATGTATCGGAAAAATTATGTCGGATTGCATTTTCTCGCACAAATACGTTCCTCAGTCGATTTACACTCGATGTGCTCCATATATGGCACGCTAAATTAACACTTTGACCGTCCTTCGGAAAAACCGAAGGCGAGTTTCATATTTTTCCATCGTGATGTATAGAGCACTCTCCTATTTCAAAAGTGACACGAGTGAAAAGTATGAAATTCATAGAGAAGAAACTGTAAAAACGCGAAACGCAATTATCAATCGCAATTTCTATTATTCGTATACGCTTATTTTTTTAACGTTGCGTTTATTTATCTTTTGTATCACTTTCTAAATATTTAAAAACGTAAGTACATACGTACAAACGTAAGTACATACACCGTTCTAAAAATAATTTTGTCGGACCAAAAAGAAGATCAAATTATGTAGCAATCTCTCAAGCCTGATAAGCAATACTACAAAAAGTTTTTTTAATATTCTAATCACCAGTTTGAGCGTCCTGTACATAATCGTTTTGATAGTCCGATAAAATTATTTTTAGGTCCAGGTAAATTTTTAGATACCTCAGAAAAATTGTTTATTAACTATTATGTCCAATTATATTGCAACCTTGGATATTTTTTAAAATTAAAGTAATTATTACAATACATATATAACGCGTATACATTAACCAATATTATTCATGAAAAATCAAATTAAAAATTAAATCAACCGACGCGACGCGATGCAACATTGGATCGGTGATATCTCCCGAAAGGATTAAATCACTTCTCACCGAGACCGTGAAACATGAACACGTAACGGGCATTACCCGGTGTCGTTCACAAGGTGGTCGTTCCACGGTACGAGAGAAAGCGGCAGGGAGGACCGCGCGCGATGGACGATCGCGCACTTCCCCGCCAGAAACTAACGTGCGTGCGTGTATTTCAATCAATCAGCGCTACCAAAAAAAAACCCCCGCAACGTCGTGAAATGAATGCACGTGTCAAAACCTATCCGACAAAACCTATCATCGAAAGCTATATCTCATCGAGACCGCCGATGTGACAGAAACGGCAATCTATCTATCGTTATGACGATACAGTCATCGTCTTTCTCTACATAAACACTCATGAATTATTATGTCACATCGTTCCTCCAATTTACGAAAGAAGAGAACGTTTCATGTAAATGCAAAGCACAAGTGTAAAATTTCTGTTAACTTTAACTTCTTTAATTCTAGAGCAGCGTTTCTCCACGTCACGTCGTAGAAAATTATAATATTTATATATGGCATATTCAGAAAAAAATAGAGAGCGTTTGAAAGAGTTTAGTGGAGAGCTATGTAAGAAAATTATCTTTATATTAGCTACATGGACAGTCTCTGTCATAAGTAACACAATAAGTATAATTTCAATTCGTCTTTTATAATAATTATAAAATATAGTGTGGAATTTCAGAGCTAATTGAAAAGGTTTAACATCGATATAACATCGATATTACATTCGATATTGTATTCGTCTTTCCGCATTATCTAAGTATTAGTACAGTAATAGTACTCCAGAAATTCTCTATAAAAATGACCAAATTTATAACGGCTGTAAGATATAATTTGACATTAAAATTAAGCGTAACTCCAGTAATGCATAAAAACACAGTTGACATAAACATTACGAATACGTATTATCTGTTACATGGACATAAAAAAAGTTAAATCATATGCTGATATATATCATCAACATATAATATTAAATCATATTACATCAATCATAAAATCTAGACATATCGCGAGTATTAAAAAGCCTCATTCCTTAACAAGTTATAGAGTTACTAATATTTCGCGTATTATAACAGTAACATTAGACATGATGGTTTTATTTGGATTACAAAACACTGTTGAAACTCGATGAAGCGAGGTTTTCAATAACTCTTCATATTTCCCCCGGGGATGCCGCGTGTGAATACGAGAGATAGCTGACAATGAAAGTCGGAGATATTACACGAGGGATGGGGTGGAATTAATTTAACACAGCAACAACCGTGAGTTTAAAATCCCAGTGGCCTCAATGGTTCATCAAAGATCGTTCAGAACTGCGAATTCGATGAAATGCTGTGACTTTTTCATCAGAAAAAAATCATTTTACACAGTTAACATAATCTGATACATTTCAATAATATTCGGGTAACAACAAAATTAATAAAAAGAAAGCTGAACTTTATAAAAGCTAATCTAATAAAATAAAGCATGGAGTAGTCGGTAACTGATTTTGAAAATCGCAGATATATTGCACGCGGAGAAAACAAAGGATTAATTTAATTTAATTAATTCTAAAGTAGAACGTTAGAAATACACAAATCGATTAAATTCGATGCTTTTATTATACCTAAAAGTGCTTTTACTGTACTGACTTCCAAATAGTATAATCTTCTATTCAAATAATATAGTCCATGCACGCAAGATATTCTGGAGAATGAAAACAGATTTCGCAAGAAATTATTTTATTTTTATATTTATATACACGATGAACATTTATATTATATATATTTTTTCAACATTGTATAAAAACAGAGAGTAAACAAAGACTCATCTTAGCTAATATTTTTCTTTTCTTTCACATAAAAACGCCAAACTTCAAAACTCAATTGCGATGAAAAATATTTTCCTGTTACATTGCGCTATTCTACAAATTACATTACTAACATTTCCAGTGATATGGAAAATATCAATATAATGGTCTTATTTTCTTGCAGAAATCTGTAGAAAATAGATAATTTTTCTATTGATCTCTTTTTTCTTTTCTCTAAACTATAAGAGAAAATGCGGTAGCCGAATTCAGCTTGAATTGAGAATACAGGAACAGAAGAAGCTATAAAACGAAGATTGATATTATATATGTGCCAAACGAGATAGAGAAGGAGGAGTATACAAAAAGGTGTACCTTTGTTGGGAGCCAACCTTCCTCGAGAGAGAGAGAGAGAGAGAGAGAGAGAGAACATGAGATCGTCCGAAGAACAGAACAGGAATAAGGGACGAAGAATAGAAAAGGAACAAAGAAAACTTCTCTGATCCCTCTCCTGCACGTCACCGAGAATGCCAGCCATCTGGCATCATGCCGTGATTCCCTGCGACGACTATAAATGCCTGCCGGACTGTACACAGTGGAATGGCGCCTGCCATTCGAAACTCTATTCTATGAAGTGTCCTTCTCTGCTGCACCATCATTTTTCCCATATACGCAACATTGGTGTATTAAATCGTGAATGTTACCATCAATGAAGTGTCACAGTCAAATACGACACAATATTTTTATACCTGCTATGGATGTCACGTTTCTTAAACCTTTCTTTAAAAATGTTTATACATGTTATTACACTCTAAATTTTTGGGAGTGAAATTTTCATTTTTAGAGAGTGAAGAATCACCACAAATGGGAGTCAACTTTCAATCTATGTGGAGGGTAAATAATTTCACTCTCCAAAGAAAGAGATACTGAAATTTCACTCTAATAAATGTTAAGCCTCTCTACATCTAATCTAAAAATTATTAGGCTCTATATATTGATGTGTTTTTGCATAAAACGAATGAATACGGCAGAAAAAGCATCACTCTGTCTCGCGCAGCGAGACTAACTACTACTAAAGATCATTAAAGTTGATTTTTTTAGGTTAAGAAATTTACTCCTGAAGGAATGAAGTGAAGTTCACTCCTTGCCAAACTGGCGCAATTCTCACTTTTCTTAGAGTGAAATTTTACTCCAAAAAAGAGTGTGTATTTGGATTTTTCAACTCGTTAAGAATTAATTGTCTCATTTGCTCAGGTTAAAATATTTTTTATTACTATTAGGCATCGCGAAAAGTTCATGTCGGTTTTTCCTCTAAACATCTCTTAAACATCTCTTGAAAAAACAACACGAATTTTCCGTGATACCTAATATATTAAATATTTTAGTATTTATATATAAATATTAATAACATAGCTTTTGCTTTATATTTTAAAATATATCTATTATCTCACACACATACGCACACGCACATGCACACGCACACGCACACGCACACGCACACGCACACGCACACGCACACGCACACGCACACACACACACACACACACACACACACACACATTTCAAAGTATAATTTAAAGAAATGTTTTTAATAATAATACATCTTTGTAATAATCATAAAAAAATATCAAATAATGCAACTGAAAAACACTGTTTTAAGCAAAAGATGAAACGATCAACCAACATGATAGTAAATAGCGTACTTGTAAAGGATAGCAGTAAGATAAGTCAAGGATTTTAATGAGGAAATTGCTCGCTACTTCCGTATAATCAAAAGCAATACAGTTTCTCTCTGTCAATCTTTTCATTAAACTTTCTCTCGATTATTATATCATAACATTATTGTTGATACAAGGATATTATTTATATATACATAATGCGCGAGTATTTGTTTCAAAGTACGAATACGAATACAATAATTTCTTTTAAATCACTTAAGTTCAAAATTGTTCCCTTAACAAAACAAAAATATCACATAACATTGGATTAATATGTCAGTCTTTAATATGTGAAAAAGAATTAGTACATATGCATGCTGCTTATGCAATTCTCTCAGATCGTTTCGTCTCAATACGAAAAATATCCATGCTCAAGACATGATAAATCTAAAATTTTTCATTTAAAAAGCGCTTCTAGATTTATGAATTCTTAAAATATTTCCATATTTTGTTAAAGCAAGAAAGAAGAATACGCTTAAAATATTATAATATTAAAATCGATGATCAAAATATTAAAATGATAATATTAAAATGATTCAAAATTATATATTCAAAGGACATGTCTTTCATTTGTATCATATATGTTTAATAAAATTTGAACTTTTTATTTATTAAATTCAGAACTGCAGTTGCAGTTATATATATAAAAATTTATAACATCTTGAACATTTATCAATTATATCAATAATCAGCATATACGTAAAACGCGCGGCACAACGGATTGTATTAATTCGCCGAATTTTAAAAGTTGTATAACTCATTCTTTTCGTGACATAATTGGAAACAGTGTAACTATCTTTTAAAAATAAAAAAAAATTATAAAAAATAAAATACATTAATTCATTCAAATGTATGCATATACACGTATACATATACATGTACGCATACATATACACAAAATAAATCATCTTCAGAAGTTTTTCAGTTTCTTGTATCTGATTCCGAATAGTATCGGAAATATTTGCCCACTCACTTTTCACGATAACGACTATATAAGTTATGCATAAATTGAGCTTAGGGTGAAAAGCGAAGTTTTTTTTGGTGCATATCCAGAGTAAAATCCGTTGATAGCATTGATATTAGAGAATATATATTTTTTATTATTCTTTATACATTTTTTATTGCTCTTTATATATTGTTCTTCTAACTAAAACACAATACTTAAAAATTATTGTATACAATTAACGAATTTAATTTTATGATGCATTTGATTGAAAGTGGATTACACGAGCGAGAATGTCTCTCGTTAATATCCATATTACAATCATCTCATTATTAAGGAAAGAAATACGATGAGTAAAGGAAACTTTTCCACATAATCATTAAAAAAAAAAGATTACAATCTCCATGGAGTAATTATCCGGTTATTGGTAATAATTACTTTACTTCCTAGGTAATATAATATAACTTTCTTGCTACAGGTTATATCTTCGTTTAATAATTGCTGTAATTTTTATTTTCACTTATACTATATATGTATACATACATAATGTATACATATTCACAAACGTTTATTTTTGCATTAGCAAATATAACATATATCGGGTGTATATTTTCCGATATTCATTTTAATCTCAACAGATAAACATTTTGAAAATACTCAATTTTACAAAAAAATATTCCATATGAAACTTGTATAGATAAATGGCGACATCTATCTATTTGGAATGTTTTTTGGTAAAATTGCATATTTTCGAAATATTTGCTGTTAAGATTAAAATCAATTATTCTGTATGTGCGCGCACGCGCGCGCGCACACACCCGCGCGAATGCACGCACGCATGCACACGCGCACACGTGCACGCACATTGCCGCGACATTATAATTGCATTACATTGCTCTTGACAACATCGTCACAGGCTATCAAAATGTTAATTAATCGGCTGTAAAGAATCTCAAACTTAAATCCACGGATCAAACATCAGTAATGGAAATAAGATTCTTCTTTCATCTGTTATCGTTTCCTGCCGTTCTCTTGAATGAAACGCGTTCAAGACAACATTAGCGATACAATGCGATACGACGCGATGCGACGCCACATCATGCGCTCACACCCTCGTCGTGTCGCACGTGCTGCATACGTAATGCGCATCGACGCAACGAACAAAGCGAGACGCAAGTGCATACCGTCGAATCACGATGGATGGGACAACCAAGGGGTGCTAAGCTCTCTGTGCATATATGCATTTAGAAAGTATTTGAATTATTGATGCCACAAAAAAATTGCAAAGCCATCGATCCTATTTTATGTTACATGCCTGACGAACAGATTCGAAATAAACAGAGATAATAATAGCAAAGTAAATTAGGTCACGAGATATTCCCTCATAGAATCCCCTCGCCCTTATATTTTTTCTTTCAATAATTTAAAAAGATATTTAAGAAAGATATAATTTTTCATACTTTTTGAATATGCAGCAGATGGAAAGTTAAGACACACATTAAATTTATGGTTGTAAAATTAATAATTTGCTTTGATTCCTATTTATTATTCCTACATCTTCAAATATTTCCAAATCTTCATCTATCAAATGACAAGATAAATAGTATAAATAGTTGTATTGCTATCAGTATTGCCGATCTTCGCACAATATTATCCCAAATCTGCACTATTCCTATGACAATTCGTCGTCTATTATCTATTGTAGACTTTGTAAGACTTTATAAAACGAATTTTTCTTATTAGAATCAAAGGACATATATGAAATATAATAAATAAAAAATGTGTTTTAGCATTTGCTAATTTTGCTACTTCTATATCAGGCATCTATATATAGATTTAGTTTTCATTCTTACTCTTCTTATTATCTTTAAATTAAGCTCGAATTATCTTACTTTCACTCTTCCGCTATATACTTATTACGCGATTATTCATAAAAACATAGGTAAAATAAAATATATAGGTATAAATAATGTGTAAATGTATGTTATTCCTGTTGTGTTTATTCTTCGGAGCCTTTCATCAAAATTAAGAATTGATAAATAACGTAAATGCAAGTGTAGAGTATCCATAAAGATCTCTGCACTCAAAAAAGTGATCTTACAGTTATAGCAAAAATTATCTAAGTACGAAAAATTAGCTAAAATAGATAAATTTCTAACGAGTATTGCGATATTGGATATGTATTGCATCTAATCATATAAATGATAGAGATAGAATTTAGATTTGTGCTATAAATTCTATCCATATGATACATAATTTTCTATTAGATACAAAAAACAATTCTAGCTGGAGCAGCAAAATATTTTTTGCGTGTGATCTGGATTAAATGAATGACTGCGCGGATAATTATCATTGCAGGTAAAAATGATAACATACGTAACTTGTCTACGCATAAAACGGATACGCCGGCGCACAAAAAAAAGAGTGTCTAGATCTTCTCCGCTGCAGTATTTTTTACATTAATGATTACGCTTATATATTATATCTTCCGCAACGGAAAAATCTCCTCTTTAAAATTAAGATAATTAAAAATCGACATAATAGCGAATAGAACGAGTAGAATTGAATAAATTTTGTTATAACTATTGTCAATTTTCATAAGTATGTCGTTAAATTTAGATATACAGGGTGTCTCGCAACTTTCCTCTACCGCACTTTCCTCTTAAGAATGTATTTTTGAGGTAATTTTGAGATGAAAATCCCAATCAATGAGATCAAAATCCCACAAAAATGTCAAGGCTGCAATAATTTTTGAATTCTGATTGATTAAAGATAGTGTGTAATTCGAAAATGTGTGTATTATACAGTATACTGTTATATTTTCGTATTAGGATTTTCGTTTTAGAATGTTTAGAAGAAAAATAATAATAAAGACTATAAAAGTAAAATGGTTTTTGACCTATAAGCATTTAAAGTTAGCTTATTATTAATTCAAAAAATTATTGTAGTCCCGACATTTTCGTATCAGGATTTTCGTCTCAAAATTATGTCATTATCAAGAATATGTCCTTAAAAGAAAATGCGATAGTTGCGAGACACCCTGTAGATTTCAAATATAGATTTTAAATTCGCTACCAAAGAAGTACATCGAAAAATCTTTTAATTATAAGAATGTCAAATCCAAAAGAAAAAAATAGTCCAATTGTTATAACAAATGTACACAAACTTTCAACAATTTTATTTCAGTGAAAGTTTTGTTTCTTTTTTGTATCTTGATACTTTTCTTAAGGCGTCTCCAAACGGTATGACCAACATTAGCAAATATCATACACATACGTGACATACATAATTATCCATATTGAATGTAGTCAATATTTAGTGAATGTGTACAAAGTTGGCGTATACATAAAGTCATCGTCTGGAGGCGCCTTTATATTAACAATATGATTCTGTGATTAAAACAAGATTGTAAATTTAAAACAAGATTGTAAAGCGCAAGAATGAAATTGTTAAAACGTTGCTGCAATCAAAATTTTATTTTTAGGTATAAAAATACATAAAATCAAATTTTTAATAAATTCACATTTAAATGGATTATAATCTCAGGAATTTAATCGAGACAAATTGATCGTAATTTGCGAGAAACGACCAAGTAGAATTAATTCACGATATTCTCTAAAATATTTATAATTCGCAAATGTTATATCATATCGGTGACATTTTATTATTTGTAAACGTAAACATATTCGAATTATTATTCGGGACATATAAATTACAGAATCTAACGATTCTGCGATACAATTTCCACATCAGATACGTGTTTTAATGCTTGAAAACTAGATTGAAATAATAACTATTTACGGAATTCCGCGTATTAAAATCTTGTATCATATTATCATTTACTTAAAAAATAAATATACCAGACTAATGTCAAGAGATTATAGAATGACGTTTAAACGACGAGAAGTTTTCGGCAGTCTGTGCATAAAAGACAGATTGATTGATTGCTTTTATTTATTAGTTCTAGTAAATCCTCTAAGAAATACAAAATGTAAATACAAAATTGATTAAGTAATATTATTAATATTACTTAATCAATTTTGTATTTACATTTTGTATTTCTTAGAGGATTAATACGTAGAATTGCAGTATAAACGCAGTAGTATCGCAGTAGTAACGCAGTGAATGCCGAAATAGCGTATTATAAAAAAAAATAACGTGACAAAATGATAACAACATAAAATAAAGATAAAATATAATAAAATGAAAAATGAAATAGAAATAATACAAAGAAATAAAGGAAAATAATAATAAAATAAAAACAGAGAGAGAGAGAGAGAGAGAGAGGGGGGAGGGGGAGGGGAGGGGAGGGGAGGGGGGAGGGAGGAAGAAGGAAGATTTACTTCGTAGGCTCTCTCTTTTGATGGGCAGAAAGAAAAACGGAGAAAAACGACGCGTATGAAACGAAATGGCGAGTAGTGTGCAAGACTTACCGGCAATGGCGACGAATAGGAAGAATATCCACGTATCCATGAGTCTGCCAGTCGAGAAGAAGCCGCCACTGCCGCTGCTTCTAGCTGAGAAGCTTCGTCTGTCCATCACGCGCTGAGACGCATCTCTGATTTGACACTCGAGATTACACTCCTCCTTTCGATTCCGCAGCCAATACACACCAACCGATCCGCGCCGTATCGCGCGAATCACTGAAAAATCCTTGGAACGGACGAGCGCGCGGGGGCGCGCGCGCGCGCGCGCGAGTCGCTCTCACCCAACTTCACTCGAGTCTCAACGGAACGGAAATCTGTCCTGCCGCGTTCCAGTGTCCTTCCTTCACATCTTATACTCGTATATTACAACGTTCTTGCACGCGATAGCACGAACGAAATGACAGGAACGACGGCGACGCTCTCGGCGGTCGCGCGCACCGCCTCCTCGCGCGTGCCCACGACGTGCGCGTCTTATGATACGCGTGCGTGAATACGAGTTTACGCACTCTACCTTCGTCGTATGTACATATATTAGATGTGTACGTACGCGTTATGTCGAACGTGGTTGAACTTGGTCGAATGCGTCGTCCGCTGGATAACGTCTATACGTAGTACGTGTAGTACGCGTGCGAGGAGAGATGTCAAGTTGCACTACCGGCGCTCGCGACGCGTGCCGGAGCTGGACAAACAAACGACGAAGATGACGGAGACGACAAACAGCGCGTACTTGGTCGATGACGTTTTGGTGAACGGCGAGATTACGCGCGCCAGACGAAAGAATGAGGGACAGAAACCAAAAAAGAAATTGAAAGAGGAAGAGAGAGAGAGAGAGAGAGAGAGAGAGAGAGAAGAGGATAGAGAAGAGGATAGAGAAAACGTGAGGCGAAGGAAACGACGTCCCTCGACGACGTGGAGCGCAGCGGCGTGCGTACGCGGACCGTCGTGCTCTCACCGCCGCGTTACCCGGAGTATTGACCGACTCTGCTCCTGCTTCGACACAGCGCGGCGTGGTGCGGTGCGGTGCGGATGAAGAAGAGGGGATGACCGAAGCGCGAACGTGGAGAAGAGAGTCAGCGGAGCGGAGAGGAGAGGAGAGGAGAGCGGAGCTGAACGAAACTGAACGGAGCAGGCCGCAGGCATGCTCCGTATTGCCGACTGCCTCGTAACTGGTCTTACGGGCTGCGCGCGCACCGCGCAGGCGCGCGCCTCAAATTTCGTACTTCATCAGCGCGGCAGCTCCAACCTCCGCTAGTCCGCTCCCCTCTGACCCGTCCCCGTTCCCGTTCCCGTTCCCGACTGTTCGTCCAGGCAGCTAGCCAGCCGGCCGGCGCGACGCGACGCGACGCGATGTGCAACGTTGAGAATTGAGAATCTGTTTATGTATTTTATGGCACGAATGTGTCTACACATGTATACCATACGTATTCGTGCGATTTATGCGAATTAAAATCGAAAACTGATCGCGGCTACGAGCAAGAGTCATTAAATCATGGTTCAGTGACAGCTCGCATCAGTCGCCGCCGCATCGTTACATTGACACATACGTTATATCGATGTAAATATTAATAGAAGTAGAGGTGTACTGTTTCTTCCCTCCCCCTCCCCCCCCCCTCTCTCTCTCTCTCTCTCTGTCTCTGCGTAAAATATTAAACATTCCTCGTACTTTTCTTCATAATATGATTTATTATTGTTAAACTATTTTATTAAACTAAGAAAATAAAAGATCAAATCGATAACTTTGATAAATACGACAGTTCAATCCATAAGAATTTTTATCTCTTTATCCCTTTCGGTGTCAAATCTGTAGTAACCATTTTTTATGAAATTCGACCTATTTACATGCATTTAGTATTTATTTAAATTTCTCTCTGTTTAAAATCAAAATGTACGTGTATGCTGAAAGAGTATTAATATATGTATAATTGATAATATAATTAAAGATTGCTCTGTATGATTTTAATATATGATATATAAATAACAATTAATAATGAAAGATATACATTTATTCAGAAACGGCGGAAGACTTGCGTGTCAATATGAACGAAATTATACGCGAGCTACAATTTGTGTTTTATTCCTGAGCGTTGTTTTACAAAATTAATATGAGATTATGAAGAATGTATATTATGCTTCGATATTCTTGATTATTAATGAAAATACATAAAACTCGCTCGTTGATATTAAGCTGTGAAATATGGCGCACACCTATAGAGATAACGTTTCTGATATAAGCACAATTAATGTCGGAATAAAGTCAAGACTATGAACGCGTTTAATCCGCCGCATTCTTTCGGTTACCCGAGAGATGAAAACTTTTATCTCGCTTGATATCACGATAAGGCATCAACAACGCTATATACCGACAATCTCGACCATTGTTAAGAAAGAAATTCTATGGACGGGAGGACGCGCGCGTTTACAGGGAAAGTATTAGACTTTTTGTTAATAATAAGATATTTCCCCACGGACAACACGGTTGCAAATCTCTCTCTCTCTCTCTCTCTCTCTCTATTTTCTCTCACTTTATGACAGTGACCCATTTTTTATGCTTCTTTTTTATGCAAATGCACACAATTACCCGAGATACACATAAAAGCAGAAATGGAAAAATAATCGTCGGAAACGTGTAATACGTCAAGCTGGACATATTTTTCCAATATTTCATCTTGATATCTCGTCGACACAATATGTCAGCTAGAAAGAAATCAAGATGCGAGATGAAAAGATAATAGAACGACTATAATATTATTTAATGTTTTAGTGGCACAAAATAGTTGTCCTTATTTATCGCATTGCAGCTGATTCTCATCGTTATAAAATTACTTCGATTATTTTAAACATGCTTATTTTAAACATGCGCATGCGAATTATAACCAATGCCACAATGTCCGGAACGCTTTGACGATCAATATTTTGAGGATTCCGTATTTCTATAAGCGTTTCTCCTGACACGAATCTGCTTTCGGATTTGAAAGATATAGTAATCGTCGAGTGTCATTTAGCCCGACATTTAACCTCCGTTATATATGTATATATATATATGTGTGTGTGTGTGTGTGTGTGTGTGTGTGTGTGTGTGTGTGTGTGTGTGTGTGTGTGTGTGTGTGTGTGTGTGTAAAAGAGGTTTTAAATGAAACATGATTCTTCGT
>Ga0157363_1002257_pt1 | contig 16871 bp, 5 predicted proteins | sample AttsexASBM1_FD_111477 | JGI IMG/M metagenome (GOLD analysis project Ga0157363, IMG submission 111477) | Fungus gardens microbial communities from leaf cutter ant in Ribeirão Preto, State of São Paulo, Brazil - Atta sexdens ASBM1 | ecosystem: Host-associated > Fungi > Mycelium > Unclassified ... | reverse complement strand
TTTTAGATGCGATAAATGTTATTAAAAAGAAATAATAGAATTTTAACTTCTTGTTAAATATATTCAAAAATAATCAAACTTTTATATAATTTGATACAATACAATCAAAATCAAATGTTGATATAATAATTGGAGATTATTAAATTTCAAATAATATCTATATTTTTATTGAAGTTGTAATATTTTATTTGTTCTACTTGCAATATGTTTAAAATAGAATTTTGTTCTATTTATATAACATTTTAGTCTATGAAAAATTGAGACATTCTAAATGTTACAAATTATTTTATTTTTTTGAAGATGTATTATACATGTTTTCTTTGGTTGTATTCGATAGAAAAATCAGCTTTGTAATTGTTATAAGTTTCTTGTTATATGTTTCTTAATATGATTGATTTATAACTTTATACAGATCCAGTGAACTAAAGGTAACCAAAGAATTTTATAATTGCAAAGCTAATTGTTCTGCTAAGCACACAGCGGTTTATATTTTCATTCTGATTCATTTTATTCAACTTTTATGCTTCATACGATGAGATCTTTATTTCCATTTATACATGTATGCCTTTTAAATGCAAATTACGATATCATTGCCATGCGGTCACTGACGTTATGACGTTCGGATTTGCATAAGACGTAAATATTACGCATACATAGAATATGACCATAACATATTGAATGTTATTCAAATCGGTGCAATAACAAAACGCTTCGAGCTTGTCGCGATTGAATTTTAGTGGGAGCAAACTGCCTGTTTTTAAGAAAATCAATGCTGTTTTATGCACTATAATACATTAACATACATTTATATATATATATATATATATATATATATATATCATATTTATGCACATAATTTTTTTAACACTAATACAATTACCAATTCTTTACATAAATCATACTAAATATTCACAAATTATTTAAAACCTTCAGCTTCAGTCAATCGTAATTGTATCGGAGATATTAGCGGTTAAAGTTGAAGGCATTGAATAATTTATTAATAATATTTGACTATAATTAATATATGTAATCGGTTGATTGAAGCTGAAGGTTTTAAATAATCTATGAATAATATTTAGCTATGATTAATATTAACAATTATATATTTCATGAAAAAATGCATAAATAATTATTTCTAACTATGATAACGTCCATCGTTACACTTTAATTAATAATATTATAAAAGTACCAACGTTCTCATATGTAAAGAACCAAGCAAATGAATTACTATAAAAATAAAAAACGTGATGAAAATCTAAATATATCATCAATATAAAGGACATAATTATTAAAAAGTTAATAAAAATTTTAGAATCTTATCTTTCACAAAAATATTAATCTAAAAAAATAGAAACGATCAATAACTGCCCAGTATTTCTACACAGAAAAAAATTTCTTGTTAAAAATGAATGAACAAAAGATTCTATATCAAAAGATTCATATCTATATCAATCACAATTCCAGTTAATTTAATTAAAATTAATGATAGATTCAACCAGAAAATTTTGATTTTTAATCAGAATTCTAATTAATGCAATCAGACTCTTTTTCTAGTATAATATTAAATGTTCAATCACCATCTCACAAATTATTTCCTAACGTCTGGGCCGGAACGGAAGTTAATTAACCGATATAACATTAAATCTTGCACCGGATTATCTTGCACTTTCGAGACACGATCCATGTATATAACGATGCCCACGCGATGTTGCACCACGTATCCTCTGATATTTTTCCGAAATTAAATCTCTCGCATTGCGTGGCGCCTCTTGTGGTTTTCTCCCGCGATAACGTGTAATCTCGCTTCTTAAATTTTGGCTGGTTTCCGGCATGACGAGGCAAAAACCACACAGTCCCGGATGTGATGCGTGTGCGGTCTTTTAAAATATTGCCGAAAATTCCGACCGAATCTCGCGCGACCTCGTAAAACGTGTGTCTGGTCCGAGAATATTAAGCATCAGGACATTCCTCAACCTCCTTCTCCTCCTCTTTGGGGGTCTCTTTGCTTTATATTTAGCAACACGACGACGGTTGCCTCGAATCTCCGTAGGGCGCATCGCGAGTGCGAACGCACCCTTTTACCTCGTTACTCCAGGGCGATCAAAGGCAGTTCTCTCTCAGGGATATCGATTCTTTCATATCGGCGATATCGCGTGTAACGTGCGCACTCGAACGATGAGTAACAAAAATGCCGAGAGATAGGAGAAACGCATGGAGAGAGAAAGCGCGAAGAGGGTAAAGCGTTTCCGGCCGGTGTAATTTAATGCAATTTATGAGCGACTGAACTTTTCCGCGGAGGATTTATTGTAGACGCTTATAAATAAATAAATCGTATCGGAATACATGTATGCCGATTAATTAATATCTGTTTGAAAGCATTAATGGCAATTTAATATTTTAAAAGGTTTTTTGATATTTTGTTAGTTTTAAAGAGAGCTTTTAAAGTATCAAAATATGATATTCTTCTCTAAAAATTATTAGAAAAAAATATGCCCCATTTTTGAAAATAATTTCAGTATTTTCAATTATTTAAACAAATTTGGTATTATATTATTATGGCAATCGAGATTTTTCCCACGATTTTTCATATAGCATTTCGAGATTATAAAGTAATTTTGCATATATATTATAAGTTTGTCATATTTTTCAAGTTAATCGAAAAAATTCCATATGAGAACCATTAAGAGAACCATTTATATATAGCTTTTAAATTTTATTTACTATTTATATCGATAACATGAAAATGCAAAAGAAGTATCTGACATTCCTCGATACATAGCAATGTATCACGCCGTTCTCTATCGTTGTGTTTTGAAGACTCTCTTGAAACGTTTCGACCGTTCAGTAGCTCGTTTATGAGGTAATTAACAGCCGGTTAACGATCACAGTTGGGCCACTGAGTGTAATTAACTTTGGTGCTTTCGTCTTTTGTATCGCTTACGTTCTTGCTTTTCGTCTCTCTCTTGTTCTTCTCCTTATCCTTTCTTTTTTTCTCTTTCGATTTTAAGCCTCTTAGATGCCTCTCTTTTAAGAAGCAGAGCCGCGCGAGAAACACATTTTTAATGACACTTACGCGATGACGGTGCAGCTCTCTCGCATCGATAAATAAAAATAACGCGTGATAATTAACGTTCACCGTCGGCTGCCTCTTCGACGTGAAATGCGATCGATCGATCGATCGCTCGCACACGTAGCCGAACAGAGTCGCGCCGCCTCCGATAGGATCTTCAAGATATCGAGATCATATGGCGCATTCGCACCAGCCCGCTTATATGTTGCTTCCTGTTTCTGCAATCCAGTCGATCGGTTCGCATAGTGCCGAGTGGCAAACGCCGGAATTTCACTCCGGAATATTGCGAAATGTATTCCTCTATCCTGCCGCGCATGTAGCATACAATACATAGGATATCGTGTTTGCCATCGCGTTGGATCTTACTTTGCACTTACGTGTAGTCGACTGGCTGAATGCTTAAGTTTATTTATGTAGATCTTTTTTGATACAGTTTTATGAGTAAAATGAAATAAAAATAAATAAAAAATATATATATAAAAAACAGTGTTCTAACATACCTAAATATAAGTTCCTAGGCATTTTAGCAATACCTGAGTGCATTACTTAAGATCTTATAAGCGGAAATACCTGTATCTGAATACTTTTTTGTAATGTAAGTTTTAAGTTTAGATACATAGGTACACGATTTTTTTATCTATATATTGTTATTATAAACTTAATTTTAACTCCCAGAAGAAATCCACCTTCTCATACAATATTTGAAACACTGATTTAAAAAAAAACATTACAAATGACAATTATTCAAATATTAAGTACTACATAAGTAATAATTTGATGTAAAATAAAATTCATTTATGTAGTTTATTTTTTTTTTATGAGAAGTATCTAAAAAATAACTAAATCTTTCAGATACTGTATCTGTGTTTATACCTAAATAACATTTTTAAATTGCATCTTTATTTCTATAACTAGGTACTTTTCCTACACATAATATTTATATCTTAACCTTTTAAAAAAAAATATCTATTACAACACTGATAAAAAACATGATTTTTAACGTAAAGTCAATTAGAAAGATGTGGCATGACAGATATACATATAAAAGACTATTTTGATTTTTTAATATTTATAAAACTTAGAATAATTATAAAAGCCTTTCTATATTTTTTATAAATATAATTTTTTATCAATATTTTCTATAAATAGTATTTTATAGGATAATTATGAAAGCCTTTCCATCAATATTTCTTTATAAATAGTATATTATAGAATAATTAATAATTATTACGTTAGATAATCTGTATTTATATAAACTTTATATTTTGCATCAACTAATATTTATATGTAATTTCTGGTTATTTATAAGTGACAATAGATAATACCTATCATACACAGATATAATTTTTATCATTTAAATTAACTCACTATATCATATGTGTTTCCTCATTGGCCTCATTTCCTGTTTCTACGATGCAATTTACGAGTAACGATTAAAGCACCTAAAGCGATATTGTGTATGCAATCGAATGTACTTCTGTACATTGATCATGTTCGCATGCTTGGATTATTTTTATAAAATTTTATAATTTTGTAGCTATATATTACACAATTTCAAATTTATGTTCTTACTCCTTTACTTTCGATGAAATTTATACTGTGCCTTTAAATTATTATCTGATAATTGGCGTTCGATCGCATATAACATTTTGACTCCGTCAATTTGATGAATCAGATAATTTCTTCTCGCGCGATTTTTGGGCAACATCAAGCTCCGCGAGAGAAACGATAATGAAGCGACTGGCTGAATCAAATAAAGATAAAGGGATAAAGACGCTGTTGCGGTACCCTCAAGTTGTCGAGACGTAGAAGGCGGTACCCAGACTCTATCTAAACGACGAGAATTCGCCCGAGGGGGGATCATTAATTTAATTAGTTTCGGAGAAAGAGCGGATTTAATCATTTGCTCCGATGGATCGACGTGAATGCTCGTTGTTCGAGCTTGGAGAAGCGGGGCGTTTCTACTTTAACATCTGTTGCGTTTGATCATCAGTTATCTTACTCTTGCTCTTAAAGAGCATTTAACGGGAAAATTTAAAGGGAAATTGATGAATTATCCGGTATTAGAAATTTGTCTTGAATGACTTTTGATTGATCGTTTCTTCGTGACAGATGGCATACTTTCTGATTAATTCGATAATAGTTCGTATAATTTCCTTTTTACAAGAAATAGACATCTATATGTATATATGCCTGATGTTCTATATGAACAATGTTCATTTCGATTTATACATTAATCGTCATTTGTTAATTAGAAATATTGCAACTAATTATTAAAAAGAAATTATTTAAACTTGATATAAGTTGATGACTATAAATATGTGTATTGATTTCTATTTAAGTAACAAATATAATGTTTATGCTGTAACTAAAATTTCCAAGCGCAACTATAAAGAATGGACAGCTTTGTTAAAGTTATTAAAAATTAAACTAGATACTAATTTGAAAATAATTTTGTTGGACTATCAAAATAGTTAGATAAGATGGTCAAACTAACTGTTAGATATAAAACTTTTTGCACTTCTTATTTGAGATTTCTATGTAATTATTTTGATAGTCAAAATTATTTTTAAATTTGTACCAACTTAAATCTTTAAATACTTTACTACAAAATCGTTCTTTCCGAGAAAATCGTTCTTTTTTCGTTTTTTCTGACCGCATTTAGTATCGATCGCAAGGATTGGTTTGTAACAACAGACGTCAATCACTTTGAAATACGTCAGTAACGACATAAACGATTCGCGGTCGACGTTACGTAGCGCACCTGGCACTTTTCGAAGCCGACGCAACGTCCGTCCGAAATCTCTGTGCCGTTCTCGAAATAATCCCATTCTCGTTTCGCGCGCGCTTCTCGTTTTATTCCTGTTTAAATGCCAGGCCGACCCAAGCATGCAAAGTAACACTGCCGGCGTGTACGTGCCCGGAGTACCGAGGGTTCTATGGAACCACGTGGAACTCGCGACCAGACCCTTAAGGGAATGTGAGACCGACAAGAGCGATTCACTTGAACTACAAACCGTGATCTTCGAGACTATTAAAATCCTTCATTATTAATTACTCGAATGTTTTTCTTTAGTGAAGTAAAATTTCTTCATTCATGAAATCTTGATGATAAACGCATTTTTTTTTCTACGAAAAATCGATGTGTGAATGAAGTCTGATACAAATATATTTTTTGTTTATAGAACAAATATGTTAAAGAAAAAATACGTATGAGAAAAAAGATTATTCTGAATGAAAATTAACATATTTTAAATTTTAATATGAATCGAAATTCTTGAGTATTAGTAGTTAATTAAATAATAAATGCGCGATTAAAAATAAAACTAATTTCCATTTAAATAATATTGTCTTTAGTAAGAATTTTTTTTTAGATATCATAATTACATTGGTATGTATGAATTTTACCGTAGATATTTTAAGACGCTTCCGGTGTTAGACATGTCTGTTTGAGAGACGTATCAATTATCGACGACGAGTCGTGCGCCACTGTTCTTAATTGGCTCGGACGAAATTAGTTCAAACGTGCCTGCCGGCAATCCTTTTTCGGCCGGATCGCTTGTTACTCCCAATTGAACGACCATCATTTCCGTTTCGAGATGGCGAAATTCGCTTATTACGTTTCTTGTATTATGTTTCTTGCTAATTGCTTTACAATAAAATTTGATATTATTACGAAATGTCACGAGTTAATAAGAGGATTCCTATATTAACAGACTATATTGCGCGAGAATTGATTCTCAGAACGAGGTGAACCGTGCCAAATATAATTTACCGGAAGTCTTAATATGATAATTCTGAAAATGCTCTGAAATAACGGCTTATTTTAAAATATGACTTAATCTGAAAATCATAATTAATTATTCATTCGGTTAATTGGAATTTATAATAGTTTTATTTTTCGAATTCATGATATGTCCAAGATTGAAATAGAACGATATAACAATGATACAAATCAAATAACAACAATAACTTTACGATATAAAGTTTATAATTTGTCGCAATTAATACATATGCTTATTATTCATTAAATTGAAATAATTTAGTAAATAAATCGCCTAATCATAGATTTCATTGTATCAACGCATTATAATCATCATAATAATCGCAATCATTACTGATAATAACATGATCGTGCCCACATAGGTGATAAAATGGACATTTTCGCGATGATATAGCACGACTTCGTGGACTATAATATACTGCATGTATATCTGAGAAGCTTCGTGAAAGACTCTCTCTTTCATGAAAGACTCCATTCTGTTTCGAATTCTGCATTCAAATCGATTATTCATTCGGTTATCAATGGTAATGCTTCATGTTTACAAAATGCCCGAGCTTACGCAATTTAAAAAATTCAATTTAAAAAACTGCTTTTGTACTACATGTTATCTGTTATATATATTAAAATTATATTACATGGAAAGAACGATTTTTTTGAAGTATCTAAAAATTTAATTAGATACAGATGTAAAAATAATTTCATTGAACCATTAAAATAATTATGCACTTAAGTATTGATGCAAAATACTGCTAAAAGTTTTAACATTCTAACAATCGGTTTGAACATTCTGTATAAGTATTTTGACGGTCTAAACAAAATTATTTTCAGATCTATATTTAACTAAATTTTTATATATTTCAGCAAAATTATTCTGCGAATTTATTATAATATAAGTACTTTAATAGTATAAGTACTTTATAAGTACTTAAATGTATGAAATTTCGTACGTAATGTGACAGTGCAATGTGCGTAATAATAATTTAATTTCATGTTACTAATAATACTTCTTTTTATTTTTATTTTCGGAAAATTTAAATGTAACATGATAGGTGAACGATTGCGGCTGAATAATTTGCATTAGGTTTTGGCTCTCAACAGTATCGGCATTTCCATTTATGTCAATCGCGCTTGGTTATATTTCAATCGAGCTTTATGACGCATATTATGTCGCTTAATCAAAACTGCAGAGGCGATACACGATCATGAATGAATATGATTAATGAAAAACATAAGAAACGCGTCGAACGATAGTGATAGCGTTCTAAGGATGGAACGATTTGTGTACCTCTGAGTTGATTGATTAAATAACAATACATAAAGCAAATGCTGTTACGGTATCAAAGCCACATGAATGTCCATATCGGCATAAATGAATGTATCTCTCAATACGAGGACTTTACAACGTGCTTTTTCCTTTCTTTTCCTTTTTCGTAATAAAAACATTCTTTGGAAGAAATAAAAGAAAAGGAATGAATTTCCTTCAGCTTGTATTCATAAATGCGGTAAATTGCACATTTAAAGAAGCTGTTACTTATCTTCTGGTACAATATATCGATACATTTAAAAGCGTTATTTTTTTGCAAAATATTAGTGTTTGAATATATTTTCATTTAATATTTAATTTAAATTAATTTAATTTTACTTTATATTATATATTTAAAATATTAAATTAATGGACTTTTATTTATTTTAAGTTTTATTTGTCTCGTTGAGATTCCTAAAATTTTTACTATAAATTGTAAAAGATTTTTATGTATATGTTTATATTTATATATATATATATCATTTCTATATATATCATTTATATATATATATATATATATATATATATCATCACAAATATAAAATAGGATATAACACTATTTATATAATTTATATAATTTAATGACAAATGCACTTAGAAATATGCAAAGGTATAATAAATATAAGGAACCTTTTACCAATATAATAGAACATGTAGAATGTATTGAATCCACCTGGAGAAATTGCAGTCGTGTTCTCGCAATACAGATAATATATTGCTACCTCCTGGTGCGTTTGTGGATCGTGTGATTCTTCTTTATGGTTACGAGCGTGACATCTTATTTTTTTCCATCCGCAACGCGCGCGGTTGCCTAATGGATTTTATCTCGCCTTTGAAAGCAAATCGATCTGGAAGCTCGAGAATAATTTCGAGATTCGTTCTCGGTTCCATTGACATTCAATACGATCATCGCGGTTACCTCCCATCGTTTTATGATGAGTGTGATCTTTTCTTATGAGGATCTATAGCATCTTCATCGTTTCTTTCACCCGGATCTTTAATCAGAACTTTTATATTTTATTCAAGATAGCCTTTGCAATCCAATTTGAAATTATTTTTTATAATAAAAATTTTATCTCATTACTTAAGCAATGAATTTTATACAATGTTACGTACAATTTTTGTTTTCACATAAAAAAATAATGGGTTAATTCTTTAATTAAAATAATATACAAATTTGCTAATTTTTAATTTCGATTTTATGATTTGTAAAAAAAGAATAGGCTAAAAGAACAAAATAAAAATAATAACAGCATTTATTTTATATTATTTTATATTATTTTATGAAATATTTATTAAAAAAGAGAAACTGAATGAGACACACATAAGACATAGTCTTTTATTTCGATTAATAACACTTGATCGAGTATTTATCATATTTTAGAAGTGTACAAACTTGAGCTAGAAATTCATAAGTAAAAACTTGGGTAGCTCGAAAAACTTTTTCGTAAGGAATCGCGCCGTCTGAAAAAGAAGAATTCTTTGGGTGATTCGAAAAATTTTTTCGCAAGAAACCGCGTCGGAAGGAAAAGGGGACCCCTTTGGGTCAGAAACACTTCAAAATGAAAACGGAATAGTAATAGGCATGATTCATGGCGGTGGGACTTGACAGTTTCGTCCGACGACTCTTGCCTCCGATTGCAATGTCGCATTAAGCCAGCAAAATCCGGGTTCGTAAGGAGAGACTATTTATACCGATTCGCGACAAGCACAGCGCTATATACTTATTTACTTTCTACACTATCTTATTTCTCGTAACATCTTTCAAGAATATTTCTAAGAGTAAGTGAACTTCCTCTTGACGTGCAATATTCTCGTTCTCCGATATGAATATTGATTATTAGCATAGATGATCAGTTAAGAACTTCTGTGTATGGAGAAAAGCGGTTTTGCCGTTATTTAAAGTGTTTAAAGTATTTGAAAATTTAATTAGATATAATCTGAAAATAATTTATTGGACTATTAAAATAATTAAAACGCTCAAACTGATGAATGTCAAAATTTTTTTATATTATTGTTCATCATACTTGAATTTCCTATGTAATTATTTTAATAAAATTATTTTCAGATCTACACCTATCTAAAATTTTAGATAATTTAGCAAAATTGTTTTCATATGAAATTAATTTATTTTATGTCATTCTTTTTTATCAATATATTTGTAATAAAATGCTTAATATTTATATTAATTATAATTTATATTAATATTAATTGAACTCTATAATTCGAAAAATGACATGATTAAAATTTCAACAATTAATTTTTTAAGTATACAATATAAAAAACAGAAATTTTAGAATAATATATAACGATTTTATTTACGAATGAGCAATGTTGTTTTGATGAAACTTCAAAAACCTTTCGCGTGTCAGCAGAAAATATGCTCCAGTTGTGATTTGTCGAGTTTACGCATGTTTTATTCATTTTGAACCGGAAACGGAAAGTATAGTCTCGTAATAAAAGGGGGAAATCCTTGCGTATAAAACTCACTCGCTCCATTTCATAAATAGGTTGTGTCGTGTGGCGAGAAGTCTTGCCAGATGTTGCAGATGAATTGAGCTTCTTTTTGCATCCATAATCGAGACTCGTTAATGTCCAAATTATTTTACAATAACTGACGACTCTAAAATTGTTTGAATATATTTAAGTAAAGCGAAAGTAAGTAAAGCAATTCTGATTCTTTAATGTATTGCACGTTGTGTTTAAGCTACGAGATTTACAGATTCTCCATACAATTTTGCTGTTAATACGCGAACGATAATAGCGATCGTGGTAGCAATGATGAGGTGAGATGGTTACCTACACGTATCCCTTGTAAAACCGGCAACCTTTGACGGAATACAAATCGTCCCGAGGACACGCGGCGATCGTGTCGACGGCGTCGATAGCGATCGACAAGCTGCAGGTAACTGCGCAAGTAATCGTTCAAGAATTGCCCAAGAGGCTATCCGCGCGTGATTGACGCGGATCGTTCGGAATATAAATTCAACATTAACGATAATAGTCACGACTTAAGAATGCTAATTCTGAAAAAGAAGAAGAAAATCATCTTGCATGTGATAAATAAATAGAATATCAATTTTGTTAATTTCCTGTACATTTTCTCATAATTTTCTGCATCACACACTATGACATCCTCACACATTTTTATAATAAATCTAAAGCCGACACATTTTTGAGAAAATTACAATACTATAAATATATATATTTTTTTACGCAAGTTTTGTTAATTGATATTTACTATCGAATTTTTTTCTTAGTGAGAATAATTTCTAATTATTTGTTTCTCATCCGAAATTTCTTTTTTTTTTCACACATTAATAAATTTGTTAACGTTCCATTGTTGTTGAATCAAGCTTGGTGCATTGGGAATAAATTTCCGAGCTCTTTGCCGAAGTTCACGTTCGAGGACGCGTAAAATCGATAACCCAAGATACCAAATTGGACGTTATGATCGTAATAACCGTCGAATTACATGAAACGAGCAGCAATGGCGTGCGCGATCGGCATTCCTTCTTGGCTTTCGCTACGAAATTTCTTGCATCTGCAACGCACTCGGGTCCGCCGCTCGTGTTAACGGACGCGGTATTTCACACGCCTTAAGCGTTCCGTGCGTGTAAATGTTAACTTCCGTGTGCATCAAACGCGTATAATCGTTTCTCCTGAATTTGACTCGCAATGATTACAAAGCGCGCCCGGCCAAGATCGTAATTGCATCGTCTTTACAGAGGCATATGAATCTACACATCTGTATATTTTGCTAATGCTCGATATATATAAGTCGCACATTAAAATGTTTATCAATTAATTGCTTCATAATTTACATGAAAGCAACTCTTTTGCTAAATATGTTAAAAAGCTTTGCTAAATATGTTAAATGCTGAATATAAATTTGAATAATTTTTGGGACTATCAAAATAATTATATAGAACATTTAATTGATGACATTGTTATCACAAATTTTAACTTTTTCGTGGTGACATAAATTTTAACTCTTCGATCAGCAAAATGTTTTTGAGAAACAGAGAGCAAGTTTTTTTATTATTCTGAATTATATAAAAATCTGAAAAAATCTGGTATTTTGTTAAAGTTTTAACAATGAGTTTTTGCTATCATAGAAGTTAGATTGTACTCGTATTTTACATATTTTCCACTTTAAATTTATCTATCAAAATTCACAATCAAATAACATCAATGACGTCTTTAAAGATCTCTGTTGTCTCAACAAAGGGTTGATTCTAGCAATCAGTTTCATTGTTCTCTATAATTATTTTTATAGTTTAAATAAAATTATTTTCACATATTTTTATTTCATCTGGCTGAATTTTTTAATACTGTAGCAAAACAGTTTTTCCGTACAATGAAGTTGTTAAAAATTTTTATAAGTTAAAAAGATATCTGTAATTAAAACAAATTTTCATCTTTTTTACTCTCCGATTTTATTACTCTTACTGTAGCAAAAGTTAATACTGTATTACGACATTTGCAAGCAAAAAAATGCGTGACGAAATACGGTCGATCGACGGTCGTAAAGGCGAACGTGTTAAGGTGAAACATCTTGTTGCTTGATTTGTTCGCTCACTTGCATGATCCTCGAATGAGGAGTCAACGGCGGTAGAATAAAAATGTCCATTCAGTATGTGTTTCGATCTCTCGTTTCGGTCGTTCAACCTGCGCCTCTCCGTTTCACCTCCTCGCGCGCATGCACGACCGCCCACTCGTCCGAAAATTGCACCTTTCAGATCGGGACGCCTACTCGCGCTTGCCTTTATCGCCCTGTTTTTTCCGCTGCCTCGGGGCGCCACTAAGAACCGGAAACACGTCGCCGAAAGATAACTATAATAAGAGTTGCTTGCACAATATAGTCTAGAGAACATTACAGTGGACAGGAAATATCATACGTGACTCAACATTTCGTCATGACTTTTTATATGATATTTGTGTGATATGAAAATCTTACAGCTTAAAAAATAAACTTTGATTATTAAGCTTGAAATGTTTGATTTAATTTTAATTTAATTAATTAAAAACAGATAGGGTTTGATCTGACAATGTTCTTCATCCTTTACATTTAGGAGAATCTCAGGAAAATCTTGCCGATACATTCTTGCATACGACGATTAATCCAGTACTCTTTTATTAGCGCCATCACATGCACTCGTTTCATCTCGCTCCGCTGCTTGCAAGTCGCTTTTTGCCACTTCGCCAGAAGCGCTGACGTGCTTGCGCAAAAGCCGGCTCTTGTTAAGACGATAGCAGCTGCTCTAAGGCTAAGGCCAAGGTTGTTTAAGGCAGTCTTCTTGAACAGATAGAGTCTATCTTTTTCCTTATCCGTTCCTTGCATCGACTACGGTCAGAGAACCATCATGATCTTTTGCTTTCTTTTGGCTCTCATGCCAGAAAAACGCTCTTTCTTAGTAAAAGAAAAATCGAAAAATTAAAATGAATCGAGAAAAAGTTATTTCCAGAGAGATTGTAATGAAATCAAAATATACGAGGAATATAAGAGAAGATTTGTTAATCGTGAAGAAAATTCCGAATGCCATAAATAAATTTTTCTTTAATTTTTTAATGAGTCATTTATTTTTAATAAGACTCAATAATGGCTAAATATTAATTACCAAATTCTTGTTGATAATAAAGTAAAAATGTAAGTCAAAATATAAAAATTCTTTTTATATGAAAAGAGTCGTACGTAACTTTATATTTTTAAATGCACTCTGTTCAATTGAAAACAAACTCTATTGCACAGATTTTACAGGAGATAACACTAGTTTCTCATGAACATAAAGCTATTAATAATTTTTATTATTTTTACATTAAAATCAATTTTCTAATTAATATTCTATTTATTCAATATTCTATTTATTCAATATTTTGTAAAGTATGCGCGATGAGTTGTAACATATCTCATTAATAAATGACGTTTCGAGGCATATTTTTCTTGTAACTGATTCCGAATGAAATTTATCTGGCGCTTCAACTTATAAACCTGTTTATTCCACGCTAACCACTATATTGAACATAAATATGATATATCGACTTCATGTCGTAAGTTCATTTCAAATATAAATCTCTTAACATGTATGATATAAATGTATTACATATTACAAAATATGTGTGTATTTTTTTTTATTTTACTTTTATAATCAATGTTTACGATAATAAATATAAAAATTAAAAATGACGTCAAAGAGATAAAAAACAATTTTGATTTCTAGGACTTTTATGACATTTTAAATATTATAATACCGACAGTAATTTGTTTTCTAAATTTCGTTAATTTAATTAACTTAACTTTGCGAAAGTCAATTTTTAGTTTTAAAATAAATTTTGTTTCGGTATGATTTTGTGTTAATCGTTTGTATCTTGTTTTATCCAATTGAACTGTAGTTGTGTTAGTTTAATAGATGTTTATAACTCGTATAATACTTACATAACATTTGACTTTTACGATTAACTTGTATAACATTTGTCTTTTATAATTAGTTGTTTAATATTTGACTTGTACATATTATTGTACGGCTTCGTAAATCTTATTACGGGTAAGAAGAATGTATAACAGAAGAGAGAAACATTAAGTATAATTGAACTAATAAAAGTTAATTGATATTAATAGGATAGACTGAAGCAGGTGTTGACCCTTATGCCGCAGCGTTGAATCATCTAATCGCGACGCTACGCGGTTCTATTGTACAAAATCGCAGTAAATTGCCGTACGATGAGATTTATGTCGCTGAGAAAGTCAGCGGCGTATTTTTCGCGGTGAATCGGCATTTTCGCCGCCATATAAATCACCCTTGCGAACATCTCGCTTTAGAAAGCGGTGGTAATCACTTGACTTTTCGACAGCGGGTTAAAAGCTCCTTTTTTACGCGGACAAACTCGTATTTGCAACGTTAAAATCTCCGGCGTTAAGCATTTCGCGTGATTTTCTTTGCGCCATAAAAAAATTAATATTTTGTAACGCGACGATTTTATTATTAAAAATTGAAATCTATTCGAATTCATTATTAATTGAAAACGTATTTTATTTAACTTTTTTATCAGCGTAACTTTGTGATGATTCAAATAATTGCGACGTTAGCCAATTATTCTTTCGTTTCTTCTCGAATATAAGGTTAATTTAATTTACAGACAATTATTAATTGTTAATAATACTCACAAATTTTGGTTCTTTGCACATGATGGGTCATTCATGTCCCGAATTAATTTTCATAACTTTAATAAATATGCAAAAATTTTTAAGTGATTGAATTCTTACGTATGCTTTAATATCTTTAGAAATTTAAATACTTTATTATTTTTTCAAATATTAAGATATTTAAAAAAATTGTATATATAAATATTATAATTAATTACTTGATGCTCCTAGTTATTCGAAGAAAAGAAATATGTAGAACACAAATGACCCAATCATGTATTAAGAATTAATACAGTTAGCTCTGATATGGCACACTACACCGTGACGAAAGTCATCGACGCGGAAGCGATCGGATGGGAAAATGCGCAGTCGACGGCGAGTTTAATTCAACGATTTGCAACGTGTCTTCCCCGCGTGCGCTTTATATACTTTGTTGTAAAGACGTCAGCGAGCTGACAGCGTGCCAGACACTTGAAAGGGACGAGCCAGTCACGCTCGCAGATCAGATCCTTTGTCGGTTGTGCAATTAAGATAAGAACTCGCAGGAGAAGAGAACGTTTCCTGTCACGGGGCGGCGATGTCGCCTCGTACCGAGAGAGCGGCGGGCTCTTCGAAAAAAGTCAACGCTTCCACGAAAGGGGTTGATTGGCCGAAGCGCTGTTCAATTTGCATAGCTATCATTCTAAATTGCAGTCTGGGAGGTCCGAACGCGGTTACTGCTAACGTAAAACCCCGAGTAAAATGATTCAGCGCAATCACATAGGAATCATCCGAGCATTCGCGATGAGTTCCGGAATCGGCCAAGTCGTGGCTATCTATTTACGAAGAAATTTTTCCACGAGGCACATAATTTTTCAAATTAATCACTATTATAAAATAATTAATATAGAATACTGTAATAAATGAATTGGTTATTTAACTTTTAGATGAAGTAGCCAGCACTTCTCTTTTTTTCTGGAAAATCTTATTCTGGAAAAGAAAAATAAAAGTATTGATGTACGGAAAGTCTTAAAGTTTATTATTTTTACGTTTTTTTATTTATATAAAATTATAATTAATATAAATTTAACCATAATGTAATATACTAATAAAAAATATAATTATAAAATTAAAAATTTTTGGGATGTTCTGAACACTTTACCTATCAACTTGTATATCTTTAAATCGTCTACCTACTGAAGATTAAATTTAATGTATGAAAAATATATTTAAATTTTTTTATTTTCCGAATTCTAAAGAAATTACGTTAACGACACGTTTTAGCGTGAATGAAATTATCTTAAGTTAATTTTAATAGATGTCGACAGTGAACAGCGTTAAGTCAAGAAATACTTAATTCAGATAGATTGTCATAAATCATGTTAATCCCATTCTGTGCGCGTGTGATGCATCTCGTTTAGATTTCGTTATCCGAGACGTTGCGGTAATTATCAATAATCCATTAGCATGTCGCATCAGAGGAGATTGAATTAAAAGGCTCGTTGGTCCGAGTGACGGGATGATTAATAATCTATATGAACGAATATTGTGTGGGTGGCACTGTCACGATTCGATCCATTGAAGGAGAATG
>Ga0157363_1002255_pt1 | contig 16873 bp, 22 predicted proteins | sample AttsexASBM1_FD_111477 | JGI IMG/M metagenome (GOLD analysis project Ga0157363, IMG submission 111477) | Fungus gardens microbial communities from leaf cutter ant in Ribeirão Preto, State of São Paulo, Brazil - Atta sexdens ASBM1 | ecosystem: Host-associated > Fungi > Mycelium > Unclassified ... | reverse complement strand
GATAGTATTAGTCTGATATCTTATTGATATCTTATCTGCATTTACAATCACCAGAAAATATTGTTACCAGCTCAGAACTATCACGTAACAATCTCTGGTGGATTCTCATATCCCGTGGCAACTGCATGATATACAAGGGTAACTGGGACATCACGTAATGGTAACGCGGCAGAATCATGGTTTCGAAACCTCTCCAACCGTAAAGCCCTGGATTCATGCGATCAGGTCGTTGCCAACGACCAGTTGGTCATTCCGCCGAGCTCCCCAGAGCTTGTAAATATTTAGCAGGCAAATTTGACCTTTGCTCATGACCTGGGAGAGTTCAAAGTTTATTACAAGATTGTATACCGAGCAATTCACACCAAGACTCCACAAAGCCTGTGATACTTGCTGTGGGACCAGCCAAAGTACCAAACAAACTTCAGCCCGCTTACCGGCCATGGATTGATCAAGGTCGTCCCTCCGCGAGCATATTCCCCGAATCTAGAATGCGTCACTAAGTATGTAAAAGGAAAAGAAGGGTGTCTAGACAAACTTTGCAAATCTGGTCTTGGGATGTTCATATCGCCTGGTGCATCTGCCAATTCCAGTGATTTCCTTTCCTTTCAAAGCCACCCAGAAATTCTAGGCAGAAGCTAAGCACCTCAACTGCCTCAACTCCAAGATCATTACGTGTTATTGCAAGAGTTAGAGTCTTCGCACAGGAAACTGATCACTTTTCCTGGATTAAGGTTGGTTGGAATGTATCCGACAACACCCTCCCGACTGCGTATTCTGCGGTTCTCGTATGCTCATTTTCTCCTGGTCTGGAAAGATGAATTATCGCTTCACGGAGTGGTCAAATCAAGGAGTTTCTAAACTCTCTGATCGTGCCATAGTGGATTGGAGCGGATTGGAACTCGTGAAAGAACTTCTCGGGCTTGTCTGGGCCTCGCCCTTCCTTTCTTAAAGTACCCTGGAAGAGTGTATACAGGCAGGTAGACATCAACTCTTTCTCGCTTGTGTCTCGTCGCATACCTCGCTCCAAGGATGTCTTCCGGCGAACAGACCTTGAAAATTGATAACACGTATGCCTCACCCTTTCTGGTATTTATTACTGCCTCATACAGTATAAATCAGTATGGGGGCAGCCTTCATTGGCATTATTTGTGCTGCAATGTGAGAGGTTTTTCTTGTCAGGTTCACCAAACGTACTGATGGTCTAGGTTATATGGCGGTACGATACTGTCTCCACCGTGGACTCAATCTAAACATCTCGTACAGTATCATGTGTTCAAACGCTCTATTATGCTACTAGATATCCCAAGGCAAGGACCGCTCCAATCGAACTGTCTTATATACTCACTTGAGTGAAGGACGTCTGGTATATTAAAGGACTTGTGCGTCACTGCTGCGTATTTTCCCTGTTGAAATGCTAATGGTGAAGACTTAGGTCGCTTTGGTCTGGATCTTCGATACAATACACCAGTGCTTGATATGCCACACAGGTTCGTTCCCTGGGATGTCTCCAGAGCAGCCCGCAGCATTGACGCAGAAAACAGTCTATTATTATGTCATTACAAATTTCAACAATCCAATAAACCTCACTCGTATGGTCTGGTGAGTGATCACTCGGTTTTGTTGGATCCTAAATTCGTGCTCAGTCTTATTTCAGGAGCGTCATCGCGAGTACTATCCTTATCATGCCTGTCATCTGAAACTAATCCTCGTAGGTGGAAGTTCTTTTCAATGTGAGTTTTCCAATTTTTTGTACGACATTTTGTTTACTCTCGCCAGGGTCTTGTCGGGTTTCTAGTTCAAAGGTGCGTTTGCTTGCTTCCAGTCAACTAATATCGTCTGACATGATCCAAGTTTCTTGACATTGCGAGTCTGGAGATGTAAGTTCGATAATCTGACAGCTGTCAAATGATTGCTCACACTTTCAATAGTAAGCGACAACAGCATTCTCATAACCGGAATAATCGTAAGTGTGATTAACCGACAAATGAGTGCTCTACTGATCATCTAGGCTTGTATGGTTGTCGCCGAGTTTGGTACGTGCGTTAAGTGATAATCACAACGATTGGTTGATGACACTTGCCAATAGGCTGTTCTGTTGGTAAAGTTGATCCCTCATATACATACCACTCCGATACTAATTGCCTGGTGCAGCCTTTACGGCCAAAGCGTGGGCATGAGTTATACTTTCCTATGCGATACACACTGAAATTGTTTATAAATACAGTATCCGGTTGAACAGCTGGGAAGAGCTGAAGGTCCTCAAAGTAAGGCAAGCTCTCCATATTAACTCCTCCACTATCTCGCCGACACTTATTGACCAATAGGGGCTTTCGATGACTGTTAACATTCTGGCTGTATTGCCGGATGTTCTCATTGCTGCTTCTCTCTTTTATTTCCTCCAGCGATCACGAACAGGCTTCAAGAGGTGGATTATTTGGCTGTAGTCCACTGAGTGACTAATTGACTCCTCCACTGCTTTTTATAGGTCCGATACGATGATAACTTGGCTTGTAGGTTTTTCCTATTATGGCAAGAAGAAGCTCATAAGATATAGATTGTATTTACTGTTAGCACCGGAGTTTTGACCAGCATTTGTGCAATTGCATCACTTGTATCCGTGAGTTGGGCTATCTTCCTCTAGAGGAATGTCGATGACAAACGATCCTTTCAGATTCTTGTTTGGGGGGATACACTCATTTACGTTGCGTTCTACTTCAGCCTGGGAAAACGTAGGGCGATCCCCACCCTGAACAACTGGGCACTAATAAATGTCTAGTGTATAGCAATTCTGTCTTAGCCACGCTGAACGCGCGCATCACTATCAGAGGTTTGGGAGAAGATAGTGATGAGCTTTCGTTCTCGCTTCAGACAGCGGCAAAACCTTGTCGACCGACCCTCAACACATCCGCTTTAATGGTAAGGTTGCGCTCGTTTGGTCGCTGGTCTTTATTGACGCCGAAAATAGCGGTCTACTAATATTTCGATCAAGATTGATGCAACCCAAGAGCCATCTAGAGATCACCGCGTTCCAGGCTTTGAGGTGAGCAGGTGAATGCTACCGCTGTTCAAAGTGGCTTCGTCAGTGACGAAGACTGCAGCCTACCACCGGCGAAAATCCCTTCTAGGATGACATGCTCCTTGTCATAGCTGGACATGTCTTAGATCTCCGCTTCTTTCGGGGTAGGCGGTGTCCTGTGATGCCAGGACATTGATTGTTAAAATACTAAGCTTCAGGAAAGTGCTCTTGTATTGCGCATCTCTGGCACTCTCAAGACACGTACTATCATTTTTACCTTCATATCTATGTACTTAGGAAACTTGGTTTGGCTCAGTACCCTGTTCCAGGGCATCCATGAATAAAAGATATAAGATCGGTCCGGAATTGATGCTGAACAAACATCGTGTATCATCTCACTTCACTAGATGTGGTCGCATCTGGGATTCTTGGATACATAATTATGGGGAACGATAGGAACTCCTTAGTCAACACCTAGGCGATGCGCAAGTGGCGGACCTTCTGAACTCGTCGTCAGCTTCCCTGTCAAAAGAGTTGAGTGAACTCGAGATTTCAACCACTAGGCAGAATGTCAACCTTGCGATCCCCGTTTACTGACAGCACCTCGCGCTGAATCTTCTCTGTGCAACCAAGTAACACTCTTATTGATACTCAATGATCTCGTTTATTGGTGGAGTTGTCAAGTAATCAGATTCGCCATGCATCTCACGTCGTCTGCTTTCATGATCTTATGTACATCACATTGAGGATAGCTAGTGTCCCTGGCTCATGCTTATAGATTTCGTGGGTCATTGCGATGCCATTTCTGAACAGACTGTCCACAGATTCTGTCCGATGATTTGATATCTGTCGTTGCCTCGTGGTGGTGCCTATAGCTTGAGATGGCATACGTCGATATTTTACCGCGGACTTCGACGACGGTGCGACAAGGATCAAGAAGAAGTGCAAAGTACCTTTTCGGGATTGATTCTAAGCTTGAGGTTCTCTGAGGCTTAAAAGCACCAGGTACAAGCCTGCACCGACATACCTTACAGGCACTCCCTTCCTCTCTTTCCACCTACACCATGTCGCTCGGTTCTTTAATGTTTCTAGATTTCATTCTTGCTCTTGTGGGCCTGTTTGTCCTTCGCTCACTATTCCACAAGGGTTCTTCGCTCTCCCTCCCACCTGGCCCCACAGGTCTACCTCTGGTCGGCAACATTCTTGACATGCCTACTTCAAAGGAATGGCTAACCTTCGCTAAATGGGGTGAAAAATACGGTAGCTAACCCATTTTTCTGACAACCGATAGATGTCCTCACAGTCAAACTGGAAAGGTGATATATGCTCTGTCACCGTGCTGGGACAGCCACTCGTCATCATCAATTCGGCTCAGGTAGCAACTGATATGCTAGACAAGAAAAGCGCTATATACTCAGATCGGCCAACACTCCAGATGGCTGGTGAGCTTGTGGGCTGGAAAGACACCCTAGTCCTTCTCCCCTATGGCGACCGTTTCCGTCGCTACAGGCGCCTCTTCTATAAGCTTATAGGAAGTGCGGCTGCAATGAAGCAATTTAACTCTGTCGAAGAAGCAGAAGGTTTACGGTTCCTTCGCCGTGTGTTCAATGACCCTGACAATCTAGCTATGCACATCAGGAGGCATGCTTAGATCCCCGTAGTTCTGCTGTTGCTCCATACTCACGCAATCGCTTTTAGAGCTGTCGGAGCCACCATTTTACGCATCACATATGGATATGAAGTACAAGAATCCAAGGACCCCTTCGTACAACTTGCGGATCAGGCAACAGAGCAATTTTCCTTTGCGACGGCTCCGGGAGGATTTCTCGTAGATCTCGTCCCAGCGCGTGGGTCGATCCATTTAATAAATTAGGAATCAACTAATTTGGATCCAGTACGTCATGTCCCCCTTTGGTTTCCTGGTGCGGGCTTCCGCCACAAGGCAGCTGTCTGGAGATCGACTTTGTGCGATATGGTCAGTCAACCATTTGAGTTTGTCAAACGACAAATGGTGAAATTGTTCAATGTCGTGTCAAACGAGGAAGTTAACCTTTTCTGGACAGGCTGCGGGGACGGCACAAACGTCCTTCACGTCTGCACTCTTGAGTGGAAAGGTGCTCAGCCAACAAGAAGAACTAGACATCAGATGGAGCGCCGCAAGCCTATACTCAGGAGCTTCCGATACGGTGAGTCTGTCAAATAGATGATCAACCTGTTTCTGAACCTTGATCTGATAGACTGTCTCCGCTGTTTACTCTTTTTTCCTTGCCATGGCATTGCATCCGGAAGTTGCAAAACGTGCAAGGGCAGAATTAGACGAAGTCGTAGGCACTGATCGGCTACCAACATTCGAAGATCGCGAGTCTCTTCCCTACATAAATGCACTGGTAAAAGAGGTTTTCAGGTGGTACACTGTCGTTCCCGCAGGTTTGCTTTCTGTTCCACTTGCATCATGTGACAAAAATAACTGACAGTCTTCAGCTGTCCCTCATCGCAGCACGCAGGACGATGTCCATGAGGGCTATTATATTCCGAAAGGTACTCTTATCATTCCGAATATATGGTAACCGAGTTCCTGGAACTTCAAGGTCCTATCTAATCTCCTAGTAGGAAATTCACACATGATCCCAGGGTGTACAGTAGACCTGAAGAATTTCGACCGGAACGTTTCCTTGCTTCTGCAGACGGAGTTGCTATCGAACAGGATCCTCGAGAACTCTGCTTCGGGTTTGGAAGAAGGTCAGTTCCATGGATAGAGCCATCGCTATTGCGTTGATCGACATTGATTCTGATACAGGGTGTGCCCTGGTATGTGTAGCGCGTTCATTGTCGATTTTTTTAATGCCTTCCTAGGTGTTCACTTTGCCGATGCTTCAGTGTTTATTTTATGTGCCATTTCATTAGCTGCCTTGGACATAGAGAAACTGGTAGTGGATGGTGTGGTTATTGAGCCCGTCCATGAATATTCAACCGGAACGATCAGGCAAGTCAGATCAAGCTTCATGGTCGATGCCTTTGGCTTGACAATATTCCAGTCGTCCCAAGCCGTTCCAATGTTCGATAAAGCCCCGAGATTCAAGCGTGATTTCTTTGGTTGAAGCTGAATTAAGTATCTAATGTGGGATGAGGTGCTCCATAGTTTTGCATATCCATATCTGATCCCCAGCAAATATGATATTTTGTAATTTAGCTTACAATTCTATTTCCTACACTGGATGTTAGTCTTTGTCCTCGTCTACGCCCATGCCGTCTGGGTCTTTTTCCTTCTTTTGCCGTTGTTTTGACGCTGGTGGTGCTGTTCCTCCAGAATTTGCAGATGCGTTATTCCCACATGTTTTGTTTCGTAGTTGTTGCACTCCCTCTCCCAATGGGGCGGAACGTGAATCTTCATCCCCCTCGGCGCTCTGTAATACACTTCTTAATCTTTCTTGGTCCGGCTACTCAGAGAAAAGATTGACGATTTTGAGTGTAAAGAGCGCACTTTTCACCAGGAGGCCACAATCCTCAAGCAGTTTTTCCAAGGAGTTATTGATTCTTGCAGAGAGTTTGGGGTCATTCAGCATTGGAGACGTTGAACACTCAACAATTGGGAATCTTCCAGGGTTTGAATCCAAAAAAATAACCACAAGGGGAATAAGCAGACAGACCTCTCCAATTCCTGCATCAACTCTCGTTGAACGAATTCCCGGGGCATATACAGTAGATTGTGGTCATTGGTTAGCCGTTGTCGAGTCACATCTTCTATGCGCGATTTGAACGACACGAGGTCTTTCTAGAGGCAATATAGAGTGTGACTACTTGAATCATGGGTACAACTTACGTCGCCCTGAAATTCAGCGAATAGTTCTCTCCGTATGCGATCGAATTCACCTGATTTCTTGAACCTGGAGAACTATGTTACCTGATTTCCTTGGGTATAGAAACCAGCATTTACTCGTCAACAAGTTTGTTTGGGTCGTTCATATAGCACTCCAGAGAGCTGTGATTCAGTCGTGTGCTATCGAGCCGTGAGAAGATCCTAGATTACTTGATTGAACGATCCTTACAATCTAGTTTCTACTTTATAACGAAACCAGCCTCTTGGTATATTCTTCCGTTCGTATTGGTTTCTCTCGTCGATGCCTTCACGAGTAACAGTGTATCAGATATCCAGAGTCTGTTACTTGAGATTTTGAATGGCAACAGCTTTTCCGCCTCTCAAAAATGATCTTTTACTTCGTGCCGCTCGAGGTAAGGCAATTTTACAATATCAATATTACATGATAATCTGACCTTGTCACAGGGGAGGCAGTCCAACGAGCGCCCGTTTGGGTGATGCGGCAAGCAGGACGATACTTACCAGGTATCGTCGTCTGGAACCCTTATTTGTCTCCAGAGTTTTGATGCCCTTCTTGCGTCGGTTCTTGCTGGAAAAGAATTCAGGAAAGTTCGTGAGTCGCATGAGTTCTTTGAAGTGTGTCGGACACCAGAACTTGCGGCATCTGTAACTCTTCAACCAATTGAACGCTATGCAAGTCTTCTAGATGCCGCAATCATCTTCAGTGATATCCTTGTTATCCCACAGGCAATGGGGATGGAAGTCCAGATGAACCCAGGCCCGCATTTTCCTGAACCTCTCGTTACACCTGAGGATGTCAAGAAATTATCATCCGTTGTTGACGTCAACAAGGAGTTAGGTTATGTCTTCGAAGCTATCACCCTAACGAGGAAGAAACTCAAGGGTGAAGTTCCTTTGATCGGCTTTTGTGGTGCCCCATGGACACTTTTCGCGTACATGGTCGAAGGGGGAGGCAGTAAAGGGTTTCACAAGGCCAAATCATGGCTATTCAGATATCCAGAGGAATCTAAGACACTGTTATCGAGAATCGCCGATGTCTGTATTGATTTCCTTGTCGGTCAGGTCAAAGCTGGGGCTCAGGTATTTTGTATAACAATCATCATAGAAGAATTAATGAGTGAATCGTTGTAGCTCTTGCAAGTTTTTGACTCCTGGGCAGGGGAGCTATCCCCCAATGACTTCAAAACCTTTTCCTTTCCGACACTCCAACACATAGCTCGAAGTGTTCGCAATCGTTTGATTACCGAAAAGCTTCCCATTGTGCCAATGACGTGTTTTGCCAAAGGTGCTAATCATTCCCTCAGACTTCTAGCGGAACACGGAGGATACGAAGTTCTTAGTCTCGACTGGTGCATCGAACCCGCAGAAGCTCGGCGGATTGTTGGAGATAAAATTGCTCTCCAAGGAAATATGGACCCTAGCGTCTTGTTTGGCGGTAGGGGTGCCATCGAGGGCGCCGTCAAACGTATGGCTGACAGTTTCGGGTCCAGCCAAGGGGGATGGATTGCGAACCTAGGCCACGGCATTACACCGGACGTTGATCCAGAGGATCTTCGTTGGTTCTTGGAATGCACTCACAAGTATTCAGCTCAGTCATAATCCAGTAAGGCCGGGGATTCGAATCTCGGCAGCTATAGGATCCCACGAATAATATCCCATCTGGTATCGCCGGCGTACGCAATTCCACTTCATTTCTGTATTATAAATAGACGTCAGATGTACGTGAAATGATGCTCAGATGATTGATATGGATGGCAAGTAGGGGAAGAGGGGAATCGCTCGCAAAAAAGAGACTAAATGCAAAGAAGAGAAGGGAATCCTGTAATGAGAATGACTCAAACGACGACATCGGCATTGCTGAAGCTACTGCGTCGGCGCCTCACGCTTCTCAGATTCGGTCGATCGGTTTTGGATGTCTTACCGACCACAGAAGTATTATTCACCCAACCGTCTGCGTCGATTTTCTCTTTGACCTTGGCAAGGGTATTCCCTGCCACTTCGCTCAGTGATGAAGGATGATGAAGGTGTTTCGAGGACATAAGAGTCGGGAGTCGGGAAGGTGTGGTTGATGTAGGGGCACGTATCGTAGTTTGTCTTGACGTAACACTTGTTACAGCACGGGCAGCGGCAGTCGTCCTCGTACTGGTAAGCCGAGGGATCTTATGAGGCCCCTGTTTCGTGCTGATCACCTTTACCGGTGAGTCAGGTGTAGATATTGGATTTGATGTTGCAGCAGCAGTACCCGCCCGCCGGATATTAGCAGCACTAGTTGTAGATCGCGTCACGCGAATTGGCCGTTGTTCTGATGTCGCGACATCTCTAACACTAGGCACCTTTGACAGAGTCTTTGATCTGTTACGGGTGGTTGGAATCACTGGAAGGACATTATTGTCTTCTTCGTCTTCGGTTTCCTCAACCATCCGCTTAGTCTTGGGAGTTTTACGTGGCTGACCTGGAGGCACAATCGTCTTTGCCCGAGCCGTCGCTGAGGCCATATGACGACTCGGAGTGATTGGAGGTAGGGAAACGGTATTTATTGGTGGTGTGATCGGTCTAGCATCCATTTCATCGTCTGTTTCTGCTGGTGGTGTTGCCGGTGTGACAATACTAGATATGGCGGCTGAGGTTACTTGTCGTTTAGCTTCGTCCATGGCAGACCATTTGACCCATTCTAGTTGCTTAAGATACATATACTGTTGCTGTGGTCCAACAACACTACCCGGTCGAATGATACGCATGAATGCAATGGCCTCGTTGGCCGTAAACCCATACTTCCAGATGAGATATGCACCAATCAGTGTCCCTGTTCTGCCAAGACCAGCCTTGCACTATCGCACATTTCAGCTTTTCTCCTACGCACAACTGAATAGACATACGTGAACAGCAATGACACCTCCTGATTCCACAATACGGTCCGCAACATCTATGAATGTCCGAACAATTTCATCAGTTGGATTTGTCCCATCGTCAAAATAGAGTTCCATATGGTCTATTCCACGATCTAGGAAGGTATTTCTGTCGTAAAGTTCAGTATTGAGACGCACGACAAGTTTGATGTTCCGTTTCTCGAAGTAATCCAGGCAGTTTAGAAAAGGAGTGGGTAATTTGCGCTCGAAGGCGAGGTCTTGGGAAGCGGTGATGAGCGATGACGGACCTGAGTCTGAGGAGAATGCTTTGCCTTCCTTTTGGCGTTTGATCCAATTGGTGTCAACGGGGGACGCGAAAGCAATAAAATTGGGTGTTATCCAATTCCAATCCCCATTCTCGACCTTCTCATAATATTCATAATCCTCAATGCTGAATTCGTTCATGTCGCATAATCCATGTTGCATCGCTTTCCAGACACCCCACAGGCAATCTTGAAGGTTGAGGTTAAAATCCGAGGGTCCACGTCCCGCGTCCCTAAATGGCATAAACTCTAATTCAGCGACAGGGTGGAATGCTTCCCATGGTGCTCGCCGTTGAACGATCATCTACAGAATGATACTTGAATCCTGAAAATTTGTCTGAGAACAGGGGTTTACCTACAACGTATAGTGCCAGGAGTAGAGCGGCGTTGGCCTTCTTGCGTGGATCATCTGACGAATAGAGAACGAGCCGATGCTGAGCCAAATCTTTGTCCTGGAGATACACGTGAGGGACACGAGGTAACGACGTTGCGATAATGCACGTGCCTCCAGAAGTTCGTGAATGTAGATGCATGCCTTGTAGACCATGGCAATGTTGAGCGGCCCCCAATCTTGGAAGAAGGAGAGATAAAGGAGTTGGTCATCAATCGTGAAGTAGTAATATGTGGTGTTGTCGTCTGATGAAATAGAGGGGCCACCTTTAGGACATGTGCGGACTCGTGGCCCATTGCCGGGTTCTGCTGCGAGTCTGTTGAGGATATCAGGCTTCGGGGGTGGATGGGCAAAGGAGGTAAAGTAGAGTCTGGAACAGGATAAGCAGTGCTGTTGTAGCAGTTTATGAGCACATAAGTACCTGGGGCCAAAACAACACAGCGGCTCGCATTTGAGTGGCATCTGAAAGGACGGAGACAGATGTAGGAAGGGATGAAGTTGATGGCAAGAGACAAAAAACGTGTTTACCAGTCCTGCAGCACCGCTCCAGTGACCCCTGGTTCCATGGGAAAACGCGTGCCCACGTGAGCCCTTTGTTTATTTCTGTGTTCCTGATCAAGAGTGTGATCTGTGATTGGGGAAGCGGGAATATCCATATATTTCGATAAATTCAGACGTATATCAGATGTACTACCAGTAGTTGTACTCCTCCACCATGCAGTACACGTCATTGGGTCCACATGGCCAATCATTTGAAAACTTGCTCCCGGCCTTCGAGTTTGCAACCATGGTGTTGGGGTTGGCGAGGCTCGAGCTTGTCGAGCTCTCTCCTCGGAAGCCCCGCCAGGCAACCAAAGCCGCTGCGCCATTTTGTGATCAATAGAGCCCTTTCCGGAATCGCAAATTGAGCTCACCAATCCAGAACAAAGCTATTCCACCAACCAGAATCATTTCTTGTTCCGTTTGGGAAAGAAATTCCGCCCCTCTCCTGTTGTGCACCGTCACCCTATAGCAATTTGAGCGCCCCTTTTTATCTCCAGAAGTACAGCACTGACAGGACAATCAAAGAGGCAATAGCTAAAAGGGCAACCGACGTTTGTGTCAGGTGCAATGCATCTGTCGATAACGTCAGTTTTTCGAGATAGCAAGAGCTCTCTTCTTCCGTAGTATACCAACCAGTGATAACTTACATACTGAAGACATCAGTTTGGTGGCATAATGTCCTGCGAACAGCGTCATGGCGACTAGACAAATCATCAAACTCATTGACGCCATTCCGACCTCGGCTACTCACCGATTGCACCCGCGCGTATAGGGTTATCACGAAAGAGAGGCATTGTGAAGTAAATATACTGGCTGAATGAAGACAATAGATGAGAGCAACTGGAGAACACTGTATTGAAAAGCAGCAACAGGTAGACACCCGAGGCGTGGCACGTTATCTATCCATATCCGGTATATACACGCGAAGTCAGCTGAGAAAGGCTCAAACATTCCCGAGAAAAGTCTCCCTTATTCCCTACGCCATCGTCGCCTTGACTGTTCAAACATTCGAAGTGATGGGAATTTGGGTTATAGTTGGCAATTGCCCATTAACACCTGGTTGTACAACAAGAGCAGAACCAGGTTGGACTTGAGGATATACTCCACCGGGGTACTGACCCATGACCGGATAAACCTGATTTGCTCCAGCGGTAGTTGTGTTGTAGTACCCAGGAGCCTCGCCAAACCAGGGCAACTCTGAACATCAAGTTAGATTGAACATGGAATCTCAGTAAGAACAAAAGCGGAAGTGGCACCTCGAATAGGCTCTCTCCAGATATTGTGACGTCCGAACGCTTGAGCACGGGAGACAAGAACGATGAGAATAATCAATGCAAAGGCATAGAGAACAAAATTCATCCAGGAAAAGGCTTGGATAACCTTCATTTCCCGACACCATTGTTTCTCTAGCACTGTTACTATGGTCAGTATACGCAGTAGAGATTCTGGGTCGAATGTACTTTGACCAGTATAGGTTTGGATAATTTCACTACCCAAACTATCGCATTGCAAATTGCCAATCACGTCGCTATAAACTCCAGTTTAGTAGTATGTTCTCAAGACCTAGATCGTTACCCACGTTGCCCAGGCTCCCATCGCTGCGAGAACCTATTAAGCCACGTACATCTCTGTTGACAAAAAAACAACATTACCAAGCCAAAGAACTCCCAAAATGAAGAGTGCCACGGCTTCAAGACGTGGTTGAGCCCATTGTAAGCTGTGGATTCTCAGTCAAACAACCCCTACATCAATTAATATCAAAACGCACAGTAAAAGGAATAAAAATATAGTTAACGCAGGGACTACAAGGGAGAAGATCGTGAAATCCTCTATCGCATGGAGGTCAAGTCGTCGTCATATGACTAGGAAAGAATTGGACGTTACGGTGGAGACCCGGCAAAAATCGGTTAGCAAGATGGGCGGCAAGGCCTAAAACCGTTCCTAAACGATGAAGATAAATATCAACGAGACAGAAGCGTCCATTCAAGAGGGAAGTGGGATACCAACCCGATAGCAGGAAAACGGCAACTGATATCAAATTTAAATCCTGGTCGACATTGAAACTGCAAATCACTCACTGTAGAAAACGAGTCTCTGGTTTCCAAAGCGTACAGTCATAAAAATTCGTTAGAGTCAGAGCGATAACACGTCGTTAATAGAATGAATTTGTTCATTTGCTGTACTGGAACTGTATTGTATTTCGCCAATCAGCTCCACGTGATGCCTTCTTGCGCTAACTATTTTCGAGCTGTGAAAACCAGTACACTGGTACACTATTCAGAAATCCAGCTGCGTGTAGGTATGAGATATTTACTGCTCTAGCTATCTGATTGCATAACAGCGTGATGAATCTATCATCGGGTCATATGCGATAATCCTCACAAATCGTAAAAAAAAATAGTAGTACACCATCCATATGTTTCATTGCCGGGGTCGCTTGAGATCATTCGGATGAAGCATTAACCCATTGTCAATTTCACTCATCAATGACCTCGGGACTGTACTCGACTTTGATGTGCCTGAGCGTCCCGAATCTTGACGGGTTGGTGGCTTCTTTGACGGAGGAGGAAGAACGTTCGGCCGAGAACGTTTCTCTGAAGCATATTCCTTCCTCGAATGTGAACTTTGTTTTCTGTGTGAAGATTCCGGGCCTAACTTGTCCTTCATCGGGGGTACGGGAGCTTCCACCCTATTCGCAGAGACAGGTAAAATACTTGAAGAACTACTCATCTTGGCTTGGTTATTTTTTTTCAAATTGCCATACGTATTAAACCAAGCGCAAGAGGTGACGGGACCATGCCACATATGATTCTCGCCATTGCGATGTCGACGAAGGGCCAAAAATAAGAGCGTGAGACAGGCGAAAATAACTTAGATCCAAGTCAGCATTCCGCAGAAAAAGATAGCTCACACAATACTCACTCAAGATAGCATTCATCAAAGCAAAGGCGTTGAGGACACGATACATTGCCTGATACTGCTCCGTTCGGACTAGCCAGTATCGATTTAGGATGCATGAAGAATTAATCAATCGAAGCACTCACAGCTGGCGACCTCGGAATCCAACACAATTTGAGGATCATTTGAGGAAAAGCACTCCACATCTGCATCCTGAGATTCTGAAGTTGTCAGGTATATTCCGAGGACTGATTGAGCCTGTCAAATTTATGAATCAAGGAAGTCTTATGAGATAAGCTCACCCAACCAAAACACCGCTGCAAGCCCCAGACTCAGAAGTTCGATTCTTGTCGAAATTGGATTGCGTTCTTTGAGAAGAAAACTGAAGACCAAGCTAAGTAAAAATCAGTATCCGCCACCGTTGATGTAACTCTAGCCAAGATCGAACGCACAGAACCGTGAAGATCAAGATACTAGCAACACAGACAAAAATTGCAAAAGGAACGAATCGCGCTAAGACAGTAAATACTTCACTGCTCAAGATCAAAAAGTCAAGAAGGACGAACTGAGGTCGGAGGCTGCTAGAACTTCTTGAAAGTGTCCTGCCATCGCCAAACAAATGGCAGTGAACAATAGCACAACCCCTACGGATAAGTAGTTCATTAAGTTGACAATGGTCAGTGATATCCAACTCACGTACCATACAGGATGGCACGGATCGTGTTGAACAGTGACGGCATGCGGGATCTCGTACGCTCACTGGTAGATTGCTGGTTGCGGCCGGGGCAAGATGAGGCTTGGTGAGCCATGATAAAGCAACGGTTGGATGGAAACAGCGAGGCAATGGAACGTGAAGCCCAGCAAGCAGTTGACGTGGTAGGAAGTCGGTAGGAAGTCGTGGTTAAATCAACAGGAGGCAACAGACTGGACCGGGTCGATTCCTGGACTACTGAAAGACCAAAACACGCAGAACTCAGATCGCCACAATGGGGCCCTGGAGAAAATTTGGTGTTCTGCGCTGAACTCCCTCGTGTCACAGAATTATCCTCGAGGCTCATGGCACAGCCACGTTCGAAAATAGCAAACTATTCAAATTCACCATGTACAGCGAAGTAGTCATCTACATCTCCGCTGTAATTTCTTAAGAAATTGGAAAAGTAACGATTATTCCCTGCTAATTTCCTGGCGAAGGATTTCCCCAATGTCCCGATAGAATGTCAAACACTCCGGGTTGGACAATGTAGCTGGGTTGATACTTGATAGTGGCGCACCATTGATAATCTGAGTCAAAGAGTATGAACCGACCAGGAACAAGTTGATAGACAGTAAAACTCACCTTCTTGACTAAGACTTCTACCCGTTTACTATTGAGAGTATAAGGGATGTCAGGAGCCTGAATCACCTGCAGAGGAGTTATAAGATCTCGTTTATTGTTGTAAGATCAAACACTTACTCGTGCTGGAACATGTCGTGGGCTTTTCCTTATCCGGATCTCTACTCTGATCTTTTGTTCAAAGTCGTCGGACAAGGTTTGACCTGGTGGAAGCTTGACGAATAACACGACACGTTCATCCGCGCCCCCATCAATCTTCTGCCCGACAGCGACAGCATCCACGAGGGGATCATTGGGAAAGCATTTATCAAGAACATCATATATTTCTGACGATCCAAAACGGATACCTCCGGGATTCCTAAGGCGATCAGTCGGCATGCCGCACCGTAGATGAAAATAATACTCACAGTACGCCATCTGAACGGCCAAGCATAATGATCCCTCCACCATTTCCGGACTTTGAGCGTGTGATAATAATATGATCCCCGTGGTCTTATGAACGATTAATGAATCCAACAGTCCAACCAGACGAGGGAAACAATGAAAAACTCACACCAAACACCCTCATATTCAGAAAAATAAGCTTTCTGGAACCTTGCCTGTGCCGCAGACACATTTTCATCATTTCCGAAACCAGGAAGAGGCCAGAAGCCGATTGGCATGCAAGGGAATGGCTTCACACAGACTAGCTCTCCTTCTTCATCGGGGGGATTCAATTTTCCCACTGGCGAGAAGCTTTCGATAGCCATGCCAAGCATTCGACATTGTATTTCTCCTCGGTACACAGGCAATGCCGTGTTCATTCCAGCAAATAGAGAACAGATGTCAGTGCCACCTGAGATGGACTAAATTTCACATTACCCCATTTAGTGCGATGAGCAAAGTCACCTGTAATAGAACCCAGTAGTATGTTGGGGCAGATATGTTCATATACAAAGTCGAAGAGGGACGGAGATAAGGGAGAGCCGGTGGAATAAATGTGACGGAGAGTACTGAGCTTGTGATGTTCTCGCGGTCGATATACCTTCTACTTGTTTCCAGAATATTAGGAGTACTGTGCATTAAGGTGAAGACGCCAAGAAAACACTCACCGAAAGTTGGTCAAGGTATTTGGCGCTAGTACCGAAGATAGATATGCCAAGGTCATCAACGAGGTTCCACAGCAGGCTTGGATCACGTAAGGGGCTACCATCGTACAGGACAAGAGTACTTCCCGCGCTTAACCCGCTCACGAGAAAGTTCCACATCATCCAACCCCTGTATGAAACGGCTACCAACCCTTATCGGACCCAAAGAGAAGCGAATGGGACGAACGTGGTAGTATAGTAGAAGAAAACATCTTCCGATCGCAAATCACCACATATAGTGAGTTCTTTTTTTGCCTGGATGAGCATACCTCCTGCACGGTGAACAATAGCCCTAGACGAATACCTTGGTGAATTATAATATGTATTTTCTTTGAAGGATAACGCACTTTGGCTTGCCGGTAGTGCCACTGCTGAAGAGGATCCAAAGGGGCATATCAAAGGAAGAATGCTTCCAATCTATATCTCCTTCGGGAGTAAGACCTAATTTGCATTTCCGACCCTCTTCCAGGAATGTCTCCCATCCGAGCCATCCAGCCAACCAGCGTGATCGATCCTCAGAGTGAGGAATAGTGTGGATAATAATAACTTTTGGCGGAT
>Ga0157363_1002254_pt1 | contig 16877 bp, 20 predicted proteins | sample AttsexASBM1_FD_111477 | JGI IMG/M metagenome (GOLD analysis project Ga0157363, IMG submission 111477) | Fungus gardens microbial communities from leaf cutter ant in Ribeirão Preto, State of São Paulo, Brazil - Atta sexdens ASBM1 | ecosystem: Host-associated > Fungi > Mycelium > Unclassified ... | reverse complement strand
TATTCATAGTATATCGGAGATGATTTAACATTGGATCGAGTGATCTCGCTCTTTATTTAATTTAATGCTCCGTTACCGTTGCAGTAATCGACATTCCCCTTGTTCGGATTCCCGGCCCACTATTTGGATGACATCATCAAACTCGTCCCACAGAAGTTGTGCTACTTACTGTAGGGAATGGCCTCTCAACACCCGAGGCACCAAATACGGCAAAGGACAATATGAAAACCATAACCTGAGCTCCACCATCTAAAGCACCTCCAAGGATATAGTTGTACTTTTTATACCACCCTGGGTGTCGTTTCCTTAACCAAAGCTGAGACGTGAGGCCAACCACAATGGCCGAGGTAATCACGGAATTGACGCCAACGTACATCCATGCGGAATACTCAATACACATCTCAGGACGATCCTTAGTATCCTGGTAGTAGGACGAACGTACCATGTATATGATAGGGAGAATGACTGAGTCCACCTGAACAGGTCCGATCTTTGGCCAGTGCTAGAATAGTGGCACTCAGCATCGTGACAAGTCAAATTAAAACGCAATTCACCTTTCCAATGAACCACTGGAAGGATGTCGGAACAATTCCAATAACCAAACTTAGAGGAATGATCCAATAGGGGCCATTGAATCCATATAATTCCTTCGCTAGAGACCAAGTCACAGCTTCGCTGTTCAGGCTTTGTGTTACTTGCCCACTCCAAACATTGGTTCCAACAGGGTCAAGAAGGATCTCGCGCTGGGACGTGACGATCGAGATCATAACCACTGCTGAACGTGAGTTAATGGTTTAATTGAATATCGGTACTTACCATAGTTCACCATGGCACCTATTCGGGATAAGTGAGCAAGAGGGGACGGGATTATATCATGCAATGTATACCGAGGATGGTACCCCACACTTGGGTCAAGAACATGACACGAGGAGGAATCTTGAGATATTGACCAACCTTCAGGTCTCCGGCGAGATTGATAGAAGTGGAAACGACATCATGACTCCACATAGAGAACTACTAGTCATCTCGGGGGCAGAAGAATCGAGAGAATGGGAGCCACTGACATAGAGGTTGGCGACAGGTCTACCGGGATTCACAGCTCCTGCAACCATCTTCATGAGCTGATTGGTAGCAATACCGTTTCCCATCCTGGCAAATAGCAATGTAGAGAAAGGCTATCGAACGAGTCAGTAAGATATCAAGAGTAATAATGGTCAAATCACTGTTATGAATGCACCAACTAACAGGGCCACGATGTAAGACCACCATGGAAGAGTTGTCTGGCCTTTAAACACAACGATGAGTCCTGAGAGCGTGTTAGCTCCACATGCGGCAGCTAGAGTGCTGCAATACTGACCTGCTGAGAAGGAAAGGATGAGAAGTAAGGCATACCACCACCAGGGAGCTTCCTTATACTTTTTCATGGCCTGCCAGTCCATGTCAGTGTTCATCTGAAGTACATCTTGCTAAATGAAGATCTTACCTGATAATGTGGATCAGGCTGTGTCTTGTGATATGCGAGCCTAAAAGCATCCTTCGCATCGGCTCCCCAGAAGAAGATGAAGTGAGCAATTAAACCGCCGATCTGAGAAAGGGTCTCAGTAGAGGCACCACCAAACTCCAAACAAATCGAGAGTTTACAGCGAGATTGGCAGTCAAGCTATGCCAGGCGTTCGATCCAGTCAAAGCTGGCAGTCCAATCTCGGTGAGTGCGGTCTCGTTCAGCTGGATTGCGGTGCCACTGAACACTGCCGATTGATGATAGATTGAGCCATTGGCAGAAAATATGGACGTAGAAAGCATAGGATAATCTAATGACTAAGGAATAAGAGATGAATCGATGAGCACAAGGATAGTTCAGTCTCAGATCTCACATTCCATGCATTTGAATAATAAATGGCCATGATGACAGTATAACAAACAGCGTAGCCGATCCAAGAATTGGCTAAAGAAAATGTATGTTAATTGCGTGGATAATAGTTTATGGTCTGTACCTTGCTGAACCAGTGGATAACTCATGAATCTGAAGTGATTAATCAGGTGTGTCACTGTATTCATTGCAAGCCCGAGACGTACGACGAGCCAATGTATTGCCAGTCAAATGAAACATTTAGGAAACCCAAGCCCTCATTACCATTCGTCCCACCGAATAAATTAGTGAAGACATCGACAACCCTCGAGGAGGCGCTTTGCGATGCTAGGCAGAACACACTGATACCATTAAGCAGCGGGAAGATGTAAGCCGGCAGCACCTCATAAAAGAACATTCCCGCAAAGGCTGTCCAAAAGAGCTTGACACGCTTCCCGTTGGCAGAAGTGTCGAAGTGCAAAGCTTCGAAACAAGCATCAGTAAAGCTATTCTCACGTGTGATATAGTAGGCTTACCTTGAAAAACGGAAACGGTCGGCAAATTCTGAAAGTTGATCAGCAGAATCTGTGAAGGTCTTAAGATGGAAGGAGCCACTCACAAACCAGTAAACCATCTCAGAGGGATAAACCGTGAGAGGACGTAAGAGGCCAACCAAACCATATCTTCAATCTCAGATTAGCGACAAAAAGTCTCCAGAAGTAGGGTCAGGCTCACCCAAAGCAAGCAGTAGAGAAAGTGGCAAGGACAGCAGTGGTTGCTTCAACGTGCGTATCATAGTATAACTTGAAATACGGTTGAAATAGATCCACTGATGAGAAGTAAAACACAGCTCACTCTTTGCACTGCAAAATTTAAAACGGCAGTGCTTTGGCCTGCTGCCGTTGATGCGACAAGAGAAGCTATGGCGTGCTACATATGAATGAACAGAACATCAATATGTCGTAAGATATAAATATGACAGCAACACCCACCTCCTTCAAGCCAAAAGGTCCCGGGTTTAGTATTTCGAGAATTGGGCCTAAAGCTTCAAATCGGGTTCCAGTGACCATCTTTTTGGTGGGCAGAACTTTGGCCCAGGTGTTCCCAGCGGTATAGGTCAGCAGGAGCAAGAAGACCATCGATACAGTCATCTGAACAGGCTTAAATTGGTAAATCTATTCAACACGTTAGCACCTCATGATCAAAGAATAAGATTTTATATACCTGACACAAGGCTGCGCCAAGCCCAGCAAAGACCGTTCCCAATGTCAAAGACCTCAAAGTCAGCGCAGGATCCCCGTCATCTCTTAGATCCACAACATATCTCGACACATCCCTTCCATTAGTTATCACCGGCTCTCCATTGAACCTCTGAACCTCTTCATCATCTACGGTCTTCACAAAGGAGCTCTCCGAGACCGTATTTCCCTTCTCGTTGCTGATCCTGCCATCGTAGTCCACTTTCATAGTATCGTCACCGTCGTTATCGACACTTGACTTGGAGATGGGTGAAGTTGGAGGCAGGGCCTCGTCTGCCTCCTCCGCCCTGGTTCTCCGCATGAGCTGATCATATAACGTCATCTCTGGGGAGAAACGTTTCTGGTGTAATATATCCTCAGAGATATGACAGAGGAAACAGAGAAGCAATCCGACACCGGCAACATCTCAGGTCGATCAAGACCTGTTATATAGACCACCCAATCCTATAACATCAGACCCATCCCGGGTTTCAAATGGGGAAACACAGAGAAGTTAGGGAAGAAACGATCCAGTGGTAGGTTCACATCCCTACGTGACCCCAGATCCAGAACTCAAATTAAACACATCCTGCCCTATCATGGGCGAATCGCACAAAGAGCCACATGGCTGTCAAACGACGAATCAAGGTGTCATCAAGGGGGGAATATCCCTCACTTTTACACATGTTCTAGTGCCTTGTGAGTTCACCAATCGCACCTCTATTCGTAATTTTTACGCACTCTGCCATTATCGGATCGACTGGCTCGCCACCAATGTTTCGAAGTCTGGGTAATTCCCACATGAATCGAGCGGACAAACACCTGATAACCGTCTTATCTTAAAGACGCGAGGACATGATCTATAGAAGCAAGAAGCTTAAGATACAGAGAGTCACCAAATCAAAAGTGAACGGAATTCTATCCAGCTTTGTAGGAACGTCCCCTACTACTTGGTACTTTCTCACAAGAGCATCCAATCATTGAAGCCAAAGATCAATCACTGGAAGGCGTGCCAGACCTGAGAAATTGCGCTATCATCAATGAAGAATGCGAACGCACAGCGTTTTCCATTGCTCAGACCGAAGCTTGTTCCCATGAATGCCGAATCTCTCCATTACTGCTCGGCTACTGTATTCAGCATCCATGGTGTCAACACTTGATCTGGATTCAAGATTCGAAACGGCGATCGAGAACTATAAATAGCCAACCCGGGTGCATGATTGACGCCATCTCTTTCGGATGCCAGGAGCTACAAGAATGTATTAGGTCACGAAGGATTGGGCGTCAAAGCTGTTGATTAAAGTTCGGCGTTTCGTATAGAGTAACTCATCTGGACCTATTGTAGCATTTCTTGGAGTTTGTAGAAAACAAAGAAATTGATAAGAATACGAATAGGACGACAGAAAATCCAAAAAACAAAGGAAAAGTTGCACAACTCGCCATGCCTCAGGAATCCTAGTTTGTCTGGGCACCAACAGCCTAAACAGGTGCAAACCGACCTCCAATCAATACACGTTCACCAAAAACCAAGGACAAACACTTACTAGTCTCTTCAGATGTTCCATGAACACCTGCAAGCTCACATCGTCCGTAAAGATTGCCTGTCCAGCACCAGCTCCGCCTGTAGATCCATACATCGTCGCAGACATATGTGTTGTGGACGGGTTCAGTTTCGACAACAAGAATCGAGCTTGACTTCCTCCTTGATCGCAGACAATGTAACGTGGGATAGGGAATCGGTCAACAAGGAGCTCCTATAAGAAAAGAGTGTACATGTATCAGCTTTTGTAGGCAGCTAACGCAAAGCAAAAAACTAGAATGTCGGGGTTGAGATCACGAATCCCCAGGACCTGTCGACTGTGTTTAATCCATCCAACAATAACCGCAGCTCAGGGAGCAACAGAAAAACAAAATCATGACCACCCAACCCACCTGAGCATCAGCGGCTGGCAACTCCAGTAATTCTTTGAAGTTCTCATATCCTTCTTGGTCTTGATAGCCTTGCTTTCTCCACTGCGCAACCAACTCTCCATGGAAAATCAAAATATGGAAAAATGTGTCCAAAAGCAATATAACATCATGCTTAATGGAAACACTATCGAGAAGCACGGGTTGAGGTGGTGTATCGAATGTGTATGACATCAACGTTGGTTGGATCATAATCAACGAATTATTCACATCTTCTTCATTAAGAATGTGGCTACATCGTTCAATATTAACTCGAATATCAGAGGTAAGGTGCATAACGCACCGATAGAAAGCAGTCTCATCCGGACTATTATTAAACACTTGCAAGAACTGGCTTCTCCTCAAATGGAACATAAACTGCGGATATATACTGAAGTTATCCGTCAACCTGAAACTGGTCGGATCCTCCTTCCTATAATCTGCAAATTTCTGACAAAGCCTTATCAACATCCGATCCAACCATCTCAGTACATCAGGGCTATCGTCAATCTCAGCTTTGAAAACGGCGATCCTCGCCATCAATACAGCAGCAGCTTCTTGATCAAACGAAGCCGCAATACCCGGCGACCCCGCTTCGGCAAAATTGCGCGCAATTGTGGTCACACGTAAACGTTGTTGCCCAGATGCATGTTGATAATGTGTGATGAATTGGATGAGGCCGCGAGAACTAGGTTGAAGAGGTTGTCCAGCGGGAGTTACGACTTCAAAATATACACCAGCAGAAGTATGTGGTGTGATGGCATTAATTTTCCAGGCTGAGGTTTGACCGATACCGATTTCAGTTTCACCTACACAGGCCGACTTTTTGCCAGCAGAGATAGCATGACCGATAAGACCAGAGACTTTGAGCTCTTTTGTAGTCTAAGAAGTTGACAGTAAGCATACATACATAAGAAGTGGTAGGAGAGACGTACCTGAACATCGAAGGTCGCATTAAAACCCATCTGCAGGTGGCCCTGGTCATCCTTGTTGAAGAGAGAGAGAAAACTTCGCTTGAAAATTGAGGTGACGAACGAATCGGATAATACAATAACACCGTTCGTCGAGTTGGGCAACGACTTCATTTCTTGCAATCCAACCTGATCAAGGCATCCAGCAAATAGATCAACAATATGTCCATTGTTAGAGGCGCGCTTCGCAAGCCCTTCGTAGAACTATTTTAATTTTTTCAGTAAAGAACAGAAACAAGATGTAGGAAGATCAAACCTTAATTGAGCGTTTATAATGCTTCGCAGTATCTCTGTCAATATCATGGTGTGATCTAATTGGTTCCTTCAACTCATTGCTCACGACCATCCCAGGTCCCTCCGTTGCAGGTCCACCGGCAAACAACATGACCCTCGCTCCAGTATTGGGATATGCTGTCTCAAGCAGGCCAACAGCAACACTCAGGGCAACACCAGTACAACGCAAGGCGCGCTTATCATTAGCGACAGGCCAAGGGTCTCTTGTGAGACCTTCAAGGATACCAGTAAACTGGAATTCAATTTGGGATACTGGGAGAAGGAACCGCGATGCACCGAAAGATTGAGGAGGGAGAGGTTGACCTGGTCGAGGTGCAGCACGATTCTGAGAGCTCAAGCCAAGCATATCTTGTATTTGTTTAGGCTGGTATTCTTTTCCGCCGCGGAAAACATAGGATTTGGAACACTCTGCATAGCCAAGTTCATGCACTTGGGCCTAAATGCGTTCTGATAAGTATGTAATCTGGTAACCCAGCCAGAAATACATACCATAGTACCATAAGTGACCAAACCAACCAAGGCATAAGGTGGAAGCAAGCTCAAGCTAATAACAACGGCATCCTTCAACGCCTTCAAATCTTCTTCGTCCAAACACGTATCAATGACGAACAAAAAGATAGGTGGGACCTGCGCCGGACGCGCGAGGGTATACTCGATGGTTGTATACTTGGGAAGTAGCTCAGCGGGAAGGTTGGTATTGGAAATATCCTTATAGTGAGGCGGGAACGCATTCCGCGAAAGGCAGAAGGGACATATCCAGAGTTTTCCACGGATATCGATTTGACTAACCACCGAATGTTACGTGTTTTTAGTCGTGACAATTTGAACTTACCAGTAAGGATTGAGAATGGCTCGACAGGGTGGTTTACAGGCCACAGGCTCGTAGAGAACTGGGGGCAGATCTTCCCTGATCTTCAATGGGGTGTAGAGGGCTGAGATGGGCACAACGGTTCTCGTAGCCTCGATACGTGACGAGGGCCATACGTTCCACGAGAAACGCACACCTAGTCATCGTTCAGTCCGAGGTCCAAATTCCCACAAAACAAACATACCGTCACGCTCTTCTATGTCTTCAAAGTTGAGCATGGGGTGAAAGAATCAGTCCTCGTGGTAGATATTACACCTTATCAAAGCCACGTAGAATAGGTAAACAATGGACAAATAAAACCATCAGCGTCGTCAAAATTCTCTTCAGGACAGGTGGGAGACGTCCTTGGAGACTGGCACAGCGAAACTTCAATATAGAGGTTATTGTGAAGCACTTTTGGGCGATGCTGGAGCGAAAAGATGAACGGTAAACCAGGGCACACAGGCTCTCTAACCAAGTCTTGGCTGTACAGAAAAAGAAGTTTGTTGGTACTCAGGGAACGAACCAACAAACCATGAAAGAGATAACAGCGATAACAGACAATATAGAGCGAAAGAATAAGAATCCCAAAGCTCAGTGCAGAGGATCCTTGATCAGTTTGCTCGTGGCTCTTATCTGTATCACAACACCTCATGTATACCTCGAATCAACTTTTTTCAAGTTGTTCACAATAACACCGAACAAGACTCTCTACAGATAGTCTACTCTCCCTGGAGCTCCTGGCGGAAATGTTACAAAGAGCTACGTATCCTGTAAAACAAGATCATATTGATCTATGGTATGGGCTGACTAAAATATTTGGACAAACGGTGCCTCATGCACGTGGTTTTACTTATAATTGAGCAATATTTCTTTAAAAGAGGATAATCCGATTATATTACCCATGCATGCACAGTACTTTGTCTGTACGGGATATTCAGGAACCGAGGATGCATACATACATCAATGCCCCTTCACGGATGCATCTAGCCGATCCTGATAGCAAAATGTTGAAGAAAAGAACATGGGAGGGACGTTGGCAAAAAAGGTGACGACTCCATCTAAAAGAGAGGAAAAAGAAATTATCATGACTGTCAAGGAAACCCATGGATGTATACACGAAAGCATGGGAAAGGGAGTGGATGGGGCGAAAGTAGCACAACATATGATAAGACAGAATCGTAATAGATGCAGGGTACAGACTAGAACACAACCGTCACCAACTGGAAAGCCGAAAACTCGAAGTGTCACTCGGAAGGAGAATCAGCATCGACAACAATACTGTAGGCAGAAATGGGGAAGAGACAAGGGGTGAAAATGAACTCAAAGCTCTATACCAATAAGAATTAACCATGATCCACAAATGTTAAGAACAGGTGGGAAAACCGTAACAGGAAGGAGGCAACAACGAAGAGACAGATACAAACAAGAGAATTGAATGAGTGGGAAATGTACGAGTCAACAGTGCAGAATTAAGTCCCACAACATCGGTTAGAGATGAAACAGCAAGAGAAATTAGGAAGTAATCTCGAGGCCACCACCTCGCTGGGGGCCTCTGCAAAGGAGATCGGACAAGGTGGTGAGTGTCCGAAAAAACCAGATGCCTAAGAGATATCTGGGAAAGTGAATGAGCCATGACGCTATCCCCGTCTCATTAAAGAGCTAGGGGACCTGGCTCTGATACAATGTTTTCACCCTTATGGTGGTCGAACGATGATGCAGGCAGATGCAGGAACGTGACTTTGGGGGTGAACAGTGGGGATGCATCTAGTATCCGATAATCCGTGTGTCCTGGCCGTCGATTTCAAGGTGGCTGGGGTAAGTACCGATTTTTTACTTGGAGAAGAAGTCATGAGAGTGATGAAATTCTAGTCCGGCTCCAGGGAATTGCTCCGCCTCGAAGACGGGCAGGAATGGGTATGTGGGCGACGTGGCCTATATTCTTCATGCTCAGTCATCGATCGAGGACGCTTGAGCGTTGACACACGATTGTAATCAGGGTAGAAGTAGTCGTAGTCACGATACTCGTGGGGCTGGTAATGATAATGTGGTAAATCGTGACTGAAGAGAGATGACTGCGGGATCCAGTGGGAGATGTCCTCCAGCCATCTCAACACATAATCATCCTTGCAATGCGAGGATACCATTGAGAGACAGGCCTGGCTTAGAGGAAGGAGGGGATTGCCGTGCTCGTCAGTATCGGCAGCGGGGATGAAGTCAAAGCTTCCATCGCCTGTCCCCTCGGTAAAGGAATCAAGGTCCTTGATAAGAGGGGCATTGGGTACAGTAATACAGGGGTCATAGTCTTCACGACCCCACTCTTTGGATTGGGCATCCATGGGAATTTCGCTGTGAAGAGGGTAAGGATTGAAGGTGAAGTGTGTCAACGGGCCAACATACTCGAGAGGCGTGTCCTCAAACACTACACTATTTGCCAGGGGGACCGAAGGACCGCCTGGAGTAGGGAGAGAGGCGGTCTTGGAGGAGGGCGTATTGTTGCTGTGGAGTGTAAGCGCCAGAAAATACGGGTGCAGAGAGCATACCATGAACTAAAATCCTCGAGCCTCAGTTCCTGCAACGGCTCCAGACTGTGCCTGTCGGGGGTAGGTGTAATGGGCGAGGACGTCGAAATGGACATTGATCGTAGATTCCAGTTGAGGGCCTTGAGAAATGTTGCAGGCAGTGAGGAGCCAGGTCCTAGAGGGGTATTAGGAGATAATGTAGAGGATAGAAGGGGAGGTGATCAAGGTATAAGTATAAAGAGATGAGTCGCCTTGATCTTGTCATGCTCGGCCCAGCACTGCCCGTGTCTTTTCCCACACCCCCGTCAGTCGTTGGAGACACGTACTCATACGTGGATATAAACTGCTCAGTGTAAAACAGTTATAAAACAGTTCAGTGCTGCGCCGTTAATGATGTTGACAATTGTTAGTTCACATCCAGTTCCGTACATAGCGCTTTTAATGATCAGATGCTACCCTGAGCTCAAATCTACAACGAGAACGACGGTGGGAGGATATCACCTCCGCAAGCACAAGCACTCATTTATTCTCGTTCCACTTGTGTGGCCTAATAGACAATGATCATTCAAGAATGACCAGAAGTGAAAATATGGACCGATTCTTCCGGAAAAAGTGGATGATATCCTTCGTCAACTCTCGCCTGTGCCAAGGAATGACTTCCTTGGCTTCTCTCGTCATCATAATAGTGCTATGAATAACCCTCTACTCCAGTCCCTTGGAAAAAATCGTTTTCGAGATTCCGGTATTCTTAACCCAGGCTCTATGAATAACGAAGCTCTTCTTCCCCTTTGCACCGAGGTGTATCAAATGCTGATCAACAGTAGCGAACTTGGCGAAAGAGCCCGCGAAATGTACGACCACCTTCAACTAAACTACCCGCTTACGAACCGGCGGTGTCGAAGAAACTTGATGGATGACCCATACAGTCACTGAGAACAATCAGGTCAAACGGTCTAATCATTTACTTCCCTCAACTTCAAGCAAGGCTCGCTGGTACCTAACCTCGCGTTTCAAGAGGGTTTTTTTCTTTCGGACCCTAGAATCGATCATGCAGATCACCCTACCCATCACCATGGATGGTATCATGGTCCTTTCTCCCCGAAAGAAAGTAAGGATAGATCCGGCTACATTGGCAACGGAAGTTCTCTTTAAACGCAATGCAATTTTCAACTTTGATGCTAAGCCTTAGCTTGAGAGGAAGGAACAAATACTTCTTGGCCCAACAAGTTCTCAACAATCTCTAACCTACTGACACAAATTCTCACTCAATCAAGTACAAAACCCCCAACGTACCACGATTACAAATTTGGACTGGCCTGGGTGTGTCCGCATCAACTTCCCGGGGGGAGGGGGGTGTCTATCAAGATCCTCAAAGTCCACACTCGGTGAACATTAGCCTCCGAAAGCCGATTCGAGATCACTCGAGAGCAATATGAAACGGAACGTGTATTTGTTTTAACTCTGCGCCCATCTTCTAGCCCCTCCGATCAACTTTGCTTATACATGCGTGTACTTGGTTTCAGGGTTTCCTTTGTAACTCTATCACTACCCGACAATGAGCCGTTGCTGGCCAATCGGAAAAGCTCAGGACACTTTTTGGGAAGTCCGGTAAATTTTACATAATCACCCGTGAATTGACTAGCGTTTTTAATGAATAAATCGGTCGCCAAGCCGCTCAGACGGCTCGGCTTGCTGGAGGACTATCCTCTACGGCACTTCCAGGGTCCACCACCATATTGTCCTTCAAGTCAGATCTTACATTTTGTCGACCTGTACAACTAGATCTATATTTGATAGCTTGGATCTTGATTTTTGAGGAGAGAAACTGTCATACAGCTGCCGAAAGCGGAGACTGAACCCACTCCCGAGGAACGCGGCGACCTGCGGGGTTTTCAAAAATGGTTGATGGCTTGAGCGACAATATGTGACGGGATAGTGTAGGGAACTTGCCATATAAATTCAAAGTATCAAAATGTCACAAAAATCGGTCCTGCCTATTAACTTCTGCCTTTGATTTTGAGTACAGGGTTCTCTTCCTGCAGCTAACCCACAGAAAATATTAATAAGCGGTCACAGAGGGTCAGAGATATTTACTATTTAAATAGGAGAATGACATTACCATACATGTAAAGGTAGCTACAAATTATATAGTGGAGTACTTCAGCCAAAAATGAGTGATAAATGGCTAGTTGTGCAAAGGGGTGATGGTTTGCTCAATATCTGGTTCGCAATCTAGACTCAAATTCTAATGGACCTACAAATACTCGATTATAATTAGATAGATCGGTGGATTTGCCGCCAATCAAATGTTATTTGTACGACTTGCAAATCATTTTCTGATAAGCTACGATCTCATTGGGGAGCTACTCAATGATAAAAGAACGCCTCGAGCTTATACCAGTTCAGCGCAATCTTAGCTTCAAGTGTCGAAGCACGACTAATGGATATAGACTGTACGGGAGATGAATGAATATTGCTAGTCGCGAGTGTTCAAACAAGGAGGCGCCATTCAGAAAAGAAATAATTCAAGGAAATCAAAAATCCTAGTGGACTATTCTAAAAGCAAGTGAAAAGATCCGAGCAAGCGGAAGTCGCCAACGGCTCAAATTTCATCCGAATACGTTCCAAGATCATCATCTGAATGCTCCTCAAGTTGTGGAAATGTTCGTAACGTGCTCTCGGCCCCCGATTCCTCTTCAGGCCGTAGAGGTGTTGGTAACTTCCGTCTTCCTCTTGTTTGAGTCTTGATTGTATTAAAGAGAGAGGTCGCCTTGTTGATCATTTCGTCGCTGCAATAAAAGTAACTGTGCTAACCTTGGACGAGGGCGCTCTCCTCAACTTGACCCCATGACTAGTTCGCTTTTCTGGCATAACCTTAAGCTGCTTTTGTTTGATGTTTGACGGCTGTTGCTGCATCTGCTGGGCAGCGGTCCCTAGTTTCATCCTTAATCGCAAGTTCGTTTTGATAGGTGTAGGTGTTTCATTTCCGTCCTCGGACTCTGATTCTGACTCCACTAGATCTCTAAAGGACGAACAAAGGATCAGTGTTGACATTCAAACCCAAAGAGTGATCAACTCTCCTAGATGAAGTCGTATGATTCCGCTTTCGTTGAAAATAGCCCCTCGAGTCTGGTGTTCGTATCCGCCTGGTTGAAAGCGTAAAATGAGAACAGAACAACAATTGGTTCTCGAGTTCCCTTGATCAAAAATACTGTATACAGACTTTCTGCCTTTGGCTTTCGGCGTCATAGAGATTGGTGTTGAGATCGCACTCATTATAACCGATTCGGCGCCTGTATGGATGTCCTCATCGATAGGGCTATAAACAAACCATTGATAGTGTCAAGCTCTCATTTCAAGTATAGCTGTTTGACGTACCCAGTTGTAACGGCCCACGGTGCTGGTTCCTCAGCTTCCTCGTCGGTGGTATCACCATCCTCATCTTGCTCCATCTCGCTCTCTATGCCGTCATTATCTGATGCTTGGGAAGAAACCTTATTTTTTCTTCCCGAATCAACGTTGACTCACAGGTGAATTTTCTGTCAAAGCACTGTAAGGAATAACAATGACTTACTTGGACACATCTTTCCACAAAGGAGAACTCATTTCCCCGTCACTCTCAGGTACATCAATATTAATCGCTTGGTATATCTGGAGAACTTTGTCATCATGCACATATCTAAGAGGATTGATATCTGTCAGCTGCTTTGAATAGATTTTGTTGAAACGGGTTCTAAAGCGGTCAAACGCCTTCGTTGTGGCTGCATCATCAAACGGACATTGCTATTTAAGTTCTGATTGAGGGATATGGAAATGGATGCGAAGACCGCTCACGATGCTATGATTAATGAGAAGAAGATCTATCATGTGTATCGTCTTAAGGTCGAGATCTTCTGGCAAAAAGAGGGGTTGATTTAGCAGGTGACACAGAATTCCATGGTCTGGATTAGTGAGCAACAGCAAACAGGATTCAGCAATGAAACAGTTAGATTTCTAATCATATATCTACCTGACCGCTCAGAATCATATAGGGTGATAAGGATGTCGATAGCGATTTTTGCATGAAGGTCCTTGATGGACGCGAAGTCTTCGTTTCTAATTGAATATATCAGTCTCGATCCAAACTTGCTGTAGAGTGCACCCACTCTAGCCCGAACTGAGGATTCGACCATGCCAACAGCATCTCACCAAACCTCTCGGGTGTGGTCATATTTTGCGATTCATCCAGGGACTCGTTTAACCGTGTCATTGTATCCAAGGCTGTCATAAATATCTGTGGACGGTCACCATTAATTTGAAAATTGCTGACCAGAATGATACCTACCGATTGGAGCCTGATCTTATTCTGTGGGTGTGCCGTGGAATACCGAATGAAAAAATATGACAGGCACTGTTTAGCTTCGTGGTTGCTCGCCATGTCAGGAGAGATATAAGCAATGAGTAGACACAGGAGCATCTGTACAGGGGTCAATAACGAAAATCAATACTGAGTCCAAAAGATACCTTATCATTATCTACAATGCCCAACAAAAGGAGTTTCGAGAACCCGATACAAAGTAGTGCCAGGACCTCAGGACAAGGCTCATCTTTGCCGAGTTCGATATCCATGATACTAAGAAGGAAAGTGATGAGCTTTGAATCCTGCAAGACAACGGCCAACGTGTTAATCAGCATCTACATTTCTGTATCCAAGTCTTACCATCTCCGCCGACTTCCCGAAGAATGCCCTCTCGTACGTCAACATGAGGTCAAAGATAACACGTAACACGACGATACGTATTGGATCTGGTGCTCGCACACATTCGCTAGAGAAGAGTTCGAATGAACCCAGAGCCATGCGCTGAGCAACGAAGATAGCCTCAGAACAAGCACTTCTCGTCGAGAATGTAGCGTCTTACTTTGGCAATGAGTGAACACAGCCCAAGAGCGGTTAGTGCTTTTTCTCGCAGGAAAAGCTCCATTCTTTGAACAGATGGAATGATAAGGTCGTTTAGGATACCCTGTAGCGTTGAATTGTCGTCAAATGGCTACGGTCCATCTAAGCAGGACTTTTTGGGCAAAAAAAATAGTACGTACACCGTTAACGCGCTCCAACATTGAATTGCAAATCATCAGACAGCGTAGGGCTCTTAAATCTGCAGCCTCGCGGTCTTCCTTCCTCGTCCCTTCACGATTGACTGGTTCCTTGACTGACCGTTCTCGTCTTCGTCTCAATATTGAATGTGAAGAGTTTGAGAAGGAGGTGTTGTGCAAAACCTACATCACAGGGATTCAGATGGCCCTGTGCACAAGATCGGCATACGCACGATCTCTGTAGGTTCTTCGGTAAGTTCATCATGATCGCGAAGGTCAATGATGACTTCAACAATTACGCGTATGAATTCACGTTCCGAAGGCATCATCGCTTTCATCATCTCCATACATGGATCGATGAGTTCGAATGGCAATGTCGGGCTTGCCAACATATCCCCTATCAGATACCTAAGAAAAGAGTTTGAGTTTCGGACGAACTCGGGCCAACACTCACTGACGACAGAAAAAACCTTTCTTCGCCCAACTTCGTCACTATAATCCAATCCGGTAGCTATTGACAGTATTGATGACAATATTGATGCGATTTTGAAAAGCTCATCCAACATTTCAGTTTTTTCTTCCGCTTTGTGCAGCATCTGCACGCTCTCAGCCGACTGAAGAGTCTCCAAAAGCTTATGGTATAGAGCTTGGATATAGAATGCGAAGGTCGTCACCATAGGAAGACCAGCTTCATCAACTCGAGTCGATCCTTGGCAGTTAAGCGCAAAAACGCGTGCAAGGAAAGCCGATTCAGGCGTAAGTGCTGCCCAGTAATCGCCTACATAACTGAGGCTGAGTATACATGGCAGCAATCAATTAACAGAAATTTCTCACCAGTGAAAGTAAACGCATCGAGATAGTCTGGCTTAACGACAAATATTGCATTTAGTGCGTCCAATGCGATTTGTTCCCCACCTATCACATCAAAGAGCTCCAGGAATCGGACAAGCGCCCTCATGATACCCCCATTATCTCCCAACCACGTACCGACTTGTTCGTTTGGAACTTCCGCGAGCGCGAAATCGAACCACTTCATGATGAGTTTGCTGGCTGCCGCTCGAACCACACTTTCCCTATCTCCTAGGCCATCTTTAATCACCTTCTCGCGCTGTACAAGAGTCAAAAATCGTGGGCTGTCGAGCTTTGTGTAAAATGCAGAATAGAGGGACTTTCGTGTTAGCAGATCAACGTCGCGAGAACAACTCAATAGAACATCGACAGTGGTACGATCGAGTGGTGAATGAATGAGTGTTGTACGTCGAACTTCTCTTCAATAGATATAAGTCGTAGGTTACAGTGTCAATGTTGTACTCACGCTTCGTCGTCGTAGACAAGCACTTCAGTCAGGAGGTCTCCTATACCTTTCCCTCCATTCTCAATGTCATGAGGATCTTCAACAATACTCAATCTCGAAAGCGCAATTACCGCTTGAGAACGAATGGACGATTCCTTGTCTGTCAATCGTTCAACTAGATTTTCCCGGAGTGTCTCATAGATATCTATGCTATCAGCCGGTCAGCTGACCGCCATAGCTTCGCCAACGACAGTAGTTTCACTCACTCAAGCTGGCCAAACCACAAGATCATCTCAGTGACCGTAGAGACCGAACGATATCGAACATTCTTGTCCTTTGCTGGGAATCCTCGCAAAATCCACTTGAGAAATCGGCAGACAAAACGGGAGACGAAAGTCTCTTCATCGTCTTCCTCTGGTGCCTTTCTATCCGTCGATCTCGCGGTGGAGGCAGACTTGTCCGCTCTCTCCAGCATGACTGTATGTTCTACTCAGCTGATGCACAGAAATCAGTCCAGAAGTTGACGAACCTCTTTCGTTTATATATTTCAGGTATGAGCCAATGAACCTGGCTGTACGATCAGCCGACGCAACACCTTTCTTGATAGTGAGCACCCGTGTCATCATATCACAAAGTACTCGGACAAAGGCATCCTCGCCGACAAGGTTAACTGTAGCCCAATTATTTGACTCGATGTGACCAGCAGCCTGGGCGTGGAGCTTATAAAGGTTGACACAGTTCTTCTTGTGGTTTGCACATGAGACCTGTACTTGGCTAAAGACATTTGCAACTGCATTCTGGAGGTTGTCAAGAGCAAACAAGGTTTTGGGTGTCATGTACGT
>Ga0157363_1002253_pt1 | contig 16879 bp, 6 predicted proteins | sample AttsexASBM1_FD_111477 | JGI IMG/M metagenome (GOLD analysis project Ga0157363, IMG submission 111477) | Fungus gardens microbial communities from leaf cutter ant in Ribeirão Preto, State of São Paulo, Brazil - Atta sexdens ASBM1 | ecosystem: Host-associated > Fungi > Mycelium > Unclassified ... | reverse complement strand
GTTTGATTTCTGCGAAGATAATCAAATCGAAATGTTTGCGTTTATTAATTTTATTTCAGTAAATACATTCCGATTGATTGCATCCAAATTGTACTATCTTATCGCATTATGAATACATAATTTACTGCGAAAACTTTACACAGAAAAAAGGTTTCTTCGATTTAAAGAATTGTTTCTTTGCTATACGAAGAAAAAATTTCTTTGATTTAAACATTTTTTAACATCCAATAAAATTTATTTGATTTAAAGAAATTATGTTCAAATGAACATCATTTCTTTGAACATCATTTCTTTGAACATAATTTCTTTAAATCAACTAAATTTTATTTGATTTTAAAAAATAATGTTTAAATCAAAGAAATTTTTTTCTTTAAATGTATAGCAAAGAAATATTTCTTTAAATCGAAGAAACCTTTTTTCTGGATGATATATTTCATTTGTATTAGATTCTTAGAGTCATAATTATTACTACTAATTATTACTACTAATTATTACTACTAATTATTATTTTAGTTGCATACGCTAAAAAATATGTAACATTTCATATTTTAAATAATAAATTCATTTGCTACTATATATTATGTAATTATAATAGATAATATAAATTTAATATACGTTAGAGTAATCGTTCTCTTATCCATGTCCTTTCCTTTCATCGGTCAAGCAAAATTGGCAGCCGCCAATGTTCTTCGAGGCGAGTCATCGGCGCATTTCGCGCCGTTAATCGCTATTCCGTCGTCTATGGTCGATACCATATCCTCGCGACGACGCGTCGTGGAAGCGATGCCTTAGTCGGCATCTATGCACATGTGGGTGCGCGAGAGAGCGCGAGATATCTGACTACGTGTACGCCGTTAACGGGCTGCCATTTTCGATAAGAGGTGTTGCAAGGACGACACTGATCGCGCGCGACGTGTAGGCAAGCTGCTCGTAAAGTGTTTAGTTGAGGGCAGGTGGGGAGGAGGGCTCGTCGGAATGGGGTGGATGAGTTAAACTACACGAGGTCTGACGGTAATAATTGAGTGCCGCTCTGTCTAGTTAGCACCTTGTACCGCCGGCTGACTCTCGTCACTTTATCGACTAAACGACAGCGATGCGTGACAAATCCATCTTGTCTTAACCGCCAACGCCGAGTCGATTATCGACGGGATCTCAAAACGGCGCAGTCAACGTGAGATTAACACGTTGTATGCGGAAACGCACCATGTCAAAAGATAATTTTACATATTAAAGGGATATTAATTCTTAAATGCCTTTTCGATATGGCATATATGGCTTTTTCCCCAATGTTTTTCAAAGCTTTTTCCGTTATTTATAATTTATAAAAAATAAAATATAAATGAATGAAGATATATGTCTATGTTTGCTTGGTATTGTTATACTTGATGTCTGATGTTTCGATAAAAAGAATTTTTTATAATATATTCATTTTTCATCAAAGTTATAGAAGCAAATGAATTGAGTTGGGCATGCTATACTGGAGAAAGTCTGATAATAACTACTAAATGAAAAAAAATAGTTTTTATATTGAAGAAAAGAGTTTTAATCAAATTGTAGTTAATACAAAATAATTTTATTTTGTAAATATTTAGGAATTATTATCAAATGAACGATATCATTATATTTGATAATACTTACCAAATATTTATAAAAGTAAAATTATTTTTAGTTACATTAATTGGTCATATTTGATTGAAATTATTTCGTTCAACATTTGATAGCTATGTCAGACTGTTTTCAGTGTATAAGTATATATAGGTATTTTCCTGTAGAAAGGCGTTTAAGGATTAGATATGTAGAGGAGAAAAAGGAAAAGATTTTAATTTATATTTGATATAATTTATAAATACATGTATACATTTCTTATGATAATTTCGTTATTTCTACTAACAACATTCAAAATTAAAATTATAGAAAAATAATTATAGAAATTTGAAATTAAGCTTTAAAGATGCATCAAAAGTTCAGAAAAACTCTCGAAGACTGAGATGTACTGATCAAATCGCGAGAATGAAATTCTGACTAGAATTTGACTTAGAGTGGCTTAATCCCATGCGAACTTTGCGTTACTCTCTCCAAAGTCGTATGTCGAATGTCTGAGTAATAAAGGCACGCAAGTTCGATCGTTAACACGATCTAAAATTCCATTGGAGGGAGTTGCCAAAGTTTGGTGAATTTACAACGTTTCTATGGAAAGTAGCCAATGTAAAAGATATTTGCGGGACTCCCCTTCACGACCCGCCGCCTCGTGTCTCTCGCCGGGCGATATCTCCCAGACTACCCTCGTCACATTCTTTTCCCATAAAAGTGTAGGAGTGTCTCTCCGCGCTCGCCGATTCGACGCAAATTTCAGCGTCACTGCTCGCCCGAGCAAGCTTGCTAATTACCGTCGGTATAACAACGATCTGTCCGCTCCGATAAAAAGTAATGATTCATTTCGCGCCACGCTCGTCGGTTTATCTGTTTCTGGCGTTGGCGGAGGAATCGTTCTTGCAACTAAACAGCAGCAGCAGCGCGCCGTGCGGCAAGGAAGATTTACGTGACGCGGTGCCGGGAGAGAGAAGATATCAGACGCAGGGAAGGAAATGTCTGGCTCGTTTCTCCGTACACTTTTTCGGTATCCCTTACCTCCTTGTCTCTTCCTTCTCTCTTCATCCCCCTCTGCCACTGCTCCCTGACCGGCTCTCGCGAGAGATCCGGTGAACGCCAGATCGGGATCCTGCAGACGAGTTAACGCCGCCGGAGAACGCAAGAAAAGCCGGCGAACGAATGGTAGTCGGCCAAGATCTGCCGAGTTCGGCTTTCGAGTGAATAATTAAATTACGCGAGCGAGAGATCGCGCGACTGCCTACAGTAAGAGAGGGGGCGGCCCTTGAGCGGCTGAGGCCAGGTGGCGAGAAGGGCAAGGGAGCAGGCTCAAAGTTGAAATTTCACGCGCCATTGTTCGATCCCGCCGAAGGAATAGGAGTTAGAAGCATTTAGGGAGCGGCAAGCAGGCACGGGGGCTGTGAATTACGGTCGAAGATACGGCGAGACGTGGCGTAGAAGCGAAGGGATGCCGTGGATCGTTGGCGGCAGCGGCGGCGGGGGACGATGGAGGAGGGCGGTTGAAGCTGAGACTTTAATTCCAGGCTACATCCACGGGGTAACGGAGCCACGCTTCTTCGGCCTAAACGACTTCGATTCCGACTCCGTGCGGCGAAACGAGATTAATCGCGTTCCTTTTGTTCTCCTCACGATCGTGGTGTATGACGTCCGACGCACGTGATGCATCACTATAATCTTGAACCGAGTTTTGTTTCCCCGAATTCTAATGAGACAATTACATTGCATAATTTTGTCTGTTTTTTTTTTAATCGCCTATCTTTCACGATAGCGCGTATTTTCGAGTTTCTCGTTATGTCGCGTCGTCGCGACACGCATGGACTCGGGCCGCGTGGACTCTACCCTTTTGGCAATGCAAATGCAATCTACCATACGGTATGGTACGTACGAGACGAAGAAACGTCCGAGGTGAAAGACTGCGTGGAACGGTCGGTCGGTGGCGCTGCGAGGGAGGAAAGAATGGACGGAACGGGAAGGAGAGAAAGAAGAAGGAGAAGAAGGAGGAGGAGGAGGAGGGGGAAGAAGAGGGACCCGCATTCTCGGAGATTATCGTGCTCGCCATCAGCGTATCACGGCGTCAGAGGACAAGATTTATATGTAGAGTTTATTGTCGCTGAGTCCGCCCTACTGCGTTTTATGGATGTTTTTCGAAGGAGCGCTGCCGCCCGCGTGATCTATCGCGGCACCCTCGCTCTTCTACCCTCTCCTTCTCACTCTGTCACCAAGCTCTATTCTCTCTCTCTCTCTCTCTCTCTCTCTCTCTCCTTTCCTCCTTCCTTGTCGTTTTCTGTGTTCTTCTCATTCCCTCCTCCGCTCCGATTCGGTACATGAGGGTAGCACTGAGGGAGACAGAGGGATTCCTAATGAACGCTACGATGGAATCTCTCTCTCTCTCTCTCTCTCTCTCTCTCTCTCTCCTATGTCTCCTATGTCTCCTCTCTCTTCCATCTCGCGTCGACTCTCTGGTTATCTCTCCCTTTCTCTCTTTCACTTTTTACCACGCTCTCTTTCTCTCTGACTCGTTTCTGTAGTCAGCGCCACGTCGTTCGCCCCACACATTAACGCGAGATTTATACCACAGAATCCTGGACGATATCGCATTTACATTTTTGTCGCATCACTATAAACCACCTACCTACCTACGTTAAACTACCCCATCTCCCTCTGCCACCCTCCCTCCCTCCCTCCGTCACCGTGCGCTCCGGACGCGACCGGGGCACGAGCAGTATTTCATGATCGAGCGAGCTTTGTTTCGTAACGCGCGCGATTTCGCGGAGGTCGCGCGGGTTGATTCGTTGTTTCGCTCGCTTTGGCTGTCTGCAAACGATTTCCATTGCGAAAAATGTGACCGTGTGCACAATGTTTCTCGGGGTAGTTACTTCACGTTTTAATATCCCGACCCTTTATTATCCAAGCTTTAAATAATCGATGAGCTACATCGGTATTCATCATTAAATCGTTGTCTTTTTATAAATGTGCAAATATAACATGTGCAGTTTTGAATAAAATTACAACGCCATTCAGAAGTCGAATTTATTTTTAACAAGTTTTATAGACATTTAATTATGGAAATGAAGCTGAATTATTAAATGGCTAATAATAATTGTCTAAAAAAGTTAATATCATTTTTATAACAATCTGCAGCTTCATAAAATTCCATAACAATCCAAATGATTCTTATATATATATATATATATATATATATATATATATATACGAGATAACGAGCCGCGTGCGAAAGTATTACAATTTCACTTTCGCCTAGCTGCAATAATGGCTCGGCGACGATTTGTGGAGGGCAAAAATGCGGCTCGTCTTTCGGATGTGTGAACGCGCCGCGATGGCGACCGACCCCGATTCCACATAAACACGTGAACGGTAGAGGGAGATACATGGCGGCAGTATGTTACACGTGTTACCGGCCGGCACGTACGGGTTACGTCCGGCAGTCAATCGCTCTAATACTCGCACTCTGTGCGGCACTGTGTGTACCGGTGGTGGTCGTGTGCACCGCGATGCAATGCAGGCCGTATACCGTTTCCAACCCCTCGGTTCTCCTCTTGTCCGTTTACCCACTCTCGTCGCGATCCTCTCTCCACCGCTCTTCGCAGGAACTACATCACCAAGTGATTACCTCCACCTCGTCCCACGTGTACCCTCGGCGGTGCCATCGGCGTCGCACCCCGACGCATTCAACGTTTGCGATCGTTTCCTAAACCTCTGCGGCCTGTCACCGAGCATCATCGCGGCACAGAGTTCTCGAAAAAGTTGGCGAGATTGATGTTTCGACGCTCCGCATCACTTCGACAAGCCCGTCCGTTATTTCGGTTTTTGGCCCGTCGCGTCGTTACCCGCATCGTTTGTCCTGCATCGCCGTGCAATATCCGCCGAGTTTCGGTCTCTTGCCTGAAAAGCTATAAATCGCCTTTACGACACTATCTAATAATTTTGTTTCGCGATGATAAACGTAGACGCAGTGACATAATCCACAATGTTCCGTAGCGTTAATTAAGAGTTTACTGTTTCGATACATTTAAAACACTTTTACATGACACAAACATCAAAAATTATAAGTTAATGATTATTAATTAATGCTATAAGTATGTGATAACGCGATTAACTTCTTTATTGCAGCAGTAATGGAAACGTTATTTATAACGTATTGTTTGGAAACAATAATTAAACAAAAAAGAGCTCTGAAAATAAATCAATAATAAAGAAATTAATTAGCCAACAAGAATCTATACTGATATCGATGAGCAAAGTAGATTTATTATTCAGGATTTTATGAAACTATAAATTATAGACTTTTTATATAAACTATAGAATTTCGATCATTGTTTTTGGTCTTCCTCAAACTTAATACAGAAACTCAAAGGGTGTGTACAATGTTATGAATTATTAAACACTATATTCCTTAATGTTGCATATCGGCATTATAATATAATTTTACAATAACTGTATCTCAAATATTATAAACATATTTTAACATACATGATAATGCAAGATAATAGATTGTCCCGAAACACTCCTCGCCTTCAGTGTGCAAGGTTTATCCGCTTGCATTACGAAATCGAGTGGCGAACTCCACGATGCGGAAAATCGCATACTCCAAATCCATCCGATGCAAACGGTGCGACGAGGCGCCGGGTATCGTTAGCGCAAACCGAGCGTAATTGGCGTGGTGTTTAATTCAAGTTAAAAGCAGAGCCCCGTCGCCCCGTTGTCTCCGCGGATCCTCCGCCGTTAGCTTAGACGTAGCCGTGACTCCGCGTGACGCGCGCGTTCGTAGACCAATTAAGATTACTTTCATCGGGCGTCGCCGGATTATTCACGCCACCCCTGGCAGCCTTATTATGCGTGTTTAACAAAGCTGAGCTGATTATATCAATAAATTAAGGAAAGCTGCAACCTCTCCCTCTCCTGAGCCAACCCCCATGTCCCCTCCCCTCAGGCCATGTCGTAACCCGTGGGAGTCCGGTGCGCCGTAGTCCCGGAGCCGCTTTACCAAGGCGTACATCACCGACGTCCAGGTCGCTCCGCCCTGAGTTATGCTCGACAATTATACCTATCTACCCGCGTGGTGGGCGTTATTATCATATTATACCGCGTTACCCCTTCACGTCTACATGTGTGCGCGCGAACGTGCGTATATGCATGTGTGTCTTCATGCCTATATCTATGTGAACCTAACTACGGTTGACATCGCGGAAGACCGAGGTCGACGTCCCGATCCATAACGTCATATGGGCTGCGACTCCTTGGTAGTTATGTTTTATTAGAGGCACCCTTATTCGTCGCGCGACAGTGCACCCCGTTTTACGATATGTTCTTGCGTTTTTGCTCCGGCATCTCCTATCTGATATTCTCAAAGAATCTCCTTTTTTTATCAGATTTTATTCTTGATTTACGAAGCTTATCTTAACGATGTTATGTTTTCTCTATATCATCGAATGAACGTCATGAACAGGAGGAAAGGAGAAAGAAAGAGATATAGTTACATATTTTAAATCTTCTATCCTTCATTATACACATTAAAGTAAATCTTTGCTCTATATAAATATATCAATTATAATTCTATGTACAAGATTAATCAGATTGTCTTAAGGAGACAGTACAAAAGTTCAAAGATAGGTATCGGGTCGCCGAGTCCGATCGATCGATGCGTGTCTCTCTGCGGGCAATCGGGCTTCGAGCCAAAGCCTGTGCTCTGCGGAACGTCCGTGAAAAATCCCTGAATTATGATAATGGCGCCGACATAATGCGATCCAATGAGGCAATCAAGGGGTGGCGGCGGCGGCAGCGGCGGCGGCAGTGGCGGTGGCGGCGGCGGCGGTGGCGGCGGGCGTCGGTTGACGGTATCGATGGCCGATGTCGATGTTGCGGGGTGGCGCGAGTTACGCGTCCCAGGGTCGTATTAGTGTTGCTGGCCACCGAGCCGAGCCGAACGAGCACGGGCGATCTATGTGTCGGGGACGATACAGTGCGTGTAGCGGGTATAATTGCCGTTGGTGGGCAGCAGTTGCTCTAGGAGGACCCGTTTCCATCAATCAGCCCGCGCTAAACACCCTCCCGCACCCGCTTCCGCTCGCGCGCGGAATCGCACGACTCGCCGACCGATCGCAATTGCCCCGAATGCGGTTCGCACGCACGATCTATGTCTCGCGCCTCGCGGCGAATTGCCGAGAGCGCACGAAAGCTACGTCTCGCTCTCGCGAGGCGTCGAAATATTTCGTTTTTTTTCACCGATTTACCATCGAATGAATCGTCTGTCCTCTCGCGTGTCTGTCGTTTTTGTATAAGACACGAACATTGCGTGCGGTCAGTGCCTCGCGGCAAATTGGCGAGAACCATTTACTTCAATCGCACCGACGAAACATCGTTTTTCAGTAGCTGTCATCACGACCGTATCTCCATACGATTCGTTCGTTGTTTTGTAAAACACGCACACGACAAATACGATCGATGTGCCGACGAATTGTCGCGAAATTCATCCACACCACTGTCAAATTTATCACTGGAAATTCGTCTTTCCATATAATACTTTTGACATTTTCATAAGACACATGCTCGGGTGGAATCTTTTTTATTATACTAATAAAAGATTAAAACTGAAACAAACTTCTGTCAAGATTATTATCAAAAAAACGCACAATTGAAGCTTAAATACCAGAGAAATATTAAATGATATAGAAATATTATAATGTTAATTCTAATATAAAAAAATTAACATACGCACATAAAGTTCTTATATTCCGAGATTCTTTTTTAATACGTTTCAACAAGAAAGCTTAAAGTATTTTCTATGATTTTGAAACATAGTAATGCTACGAATATAGAAACTTAATTATTGTACAAATTACTTCAGACATCGATGTACATTCTCGTTCTCTCTTCGTCTCACCTTCTCTTTCTGTCTCTCTTCCTCTCTGACGTATGTATGCACGTGCCGATGTACAAGCTGCATCCGACGTACCTGTGAACACATACGTAAGCATATAGTCTAGTATACGTATGGTAGGGCCTGCTGATGGGATGGGACGCCATGCGGGGTAGTTATGGGACCACGAGGATGTTAATGACCATAAACAAGCAATCACTGTAATCCGCCATGAGTCACTCCAGCTGTCTGCCTGGCTACATAGATACGACCTGCCATATGCCCAGCCTAACTGACCAGCGGTGGATATGCGTTACTGGATCATCCCGTGTTTCTATGGTTCCCCTAAAATGTTGCAATGGTCCATGTTGGACTATGCATGAAATATTATTTAATCAAATTGGATTTAATTTGTTACATTAACTTGAAACACTCGATTGTTAAACTTGAAAACAAAAATTACTATAAAAACTCACTTTTTATAACAATATGTTTATGATGTAAATGTAGAATTGTAGAAATATGTTTATGGTCATTATAAAAAAATATAGTATACATGTAGAAATTACGGAAGTAAATCAGCATTGTAATTATAAATATTATTGCGATTTTTTAGCAGTACTCATATAAAATTAAATATAAGTGTATGACATTATTTTTTCGTGCAAACGACATAAAATTTGATGTCGAAATAATACGTATAAATTGTGATAAAAACATAAGCGTACGATTAAAGAAACAATCATGACAAATATCTGAAAATCGGGAATTATCGCGCGACTTTGAATTCTCTCGACGCGCAACGATCAGAAACGACCATAATAGGATAGATAGAAAAAAGGTAAGGGGCGGAAAAAGGATGGATGAAGAAAAGAGATGGGGAGAGAGAGAGAGAAAGAGAGAGAGAGAGAGAGAGACCAGGCTCGATATCGACATCCATGGCGAACCTTACGATCGAGGCTTACGACGATCGTAAATACGTCGGCGATACGGCCCTCTCTCGTTGAAGATACCGAAAGGATAGGAAAAGGGGAAGGCAGATGAATAGATAGAGACAGTGAAGCGAAAAGAAGGAAGGAGGATCGGCCGAGGGATACGAAGCAGAAAGGGCAAGAAGGAGCACCTAACCATGCCGAAACATTTTATGAGTATCGATCTCTGACATAAAGCGACTTCCTATACTATGTGGCGTATAATACATACGTACGCAATGGTTCACAGACGTGCGCCCGCGCGTGTACCTGGGATAAAGGTATTACTTTACGTGTTACGTATACCTCCGCTCATAACACTCGATACCTACATTACTTCGCGGAGCGCCGAAGGCCAGTACTCGTTACGCCGTTACGTATCAAAGACGAGTCGCGCGATAGCCATTGCGCGTTTAAAACCATCGATTACGAGGCAAGTATCGTGCCGCATCTTGCGAGCGTTTCTTATCCTCTTAATCTTGATCGCCCTTTGAATTATTTCTCCGGAGTGAAGCGTGGCCAACATATTGTTTCCAATACGTATCACGTCGCTCGTCTCGCCATCGCCATTTCTTCTTGAAACTTACGCAGTTGGGTGATAAAGATAGTTAAGATGTTAGGATCACGATTCAAGGATAGAAAGATGTTTGAATCAATATTCTCTCCTTTTATTTATCTCTCTTGTAAAAATTAATTAGATTGATAAACATAAAATTTATTTTTATAAAGTTAAACATCTATTCATTTTAATTAATTTACAAAGTTGTTGTGTTAAATTCTCATTATTCCGAATCTAATGTTAAGTAATAATTTTTAATCAATTACTAAGAAATTATTATTTATTTCGCGTTTCATTATAAAATTTTAAGTGCGCAAAATTGGAAAAATTTTATTTAGCTTATGCTTTCCTGACTTCGAAAGTAAGTCATAATTTCAAATAAATTTCTATGACCTTCTTTAATCTAAATGTGAAAGTAAGAAAAAAAGGTTAAATTATTAAAGGTTCTCTAAATCTCACTCGACAATAAATCATGGATGAGTAATGCGTGGAAGATATTTACATAAAATATAATGAGAACGTATTACATTCGTGTCGCGTGTGATTAACATCGATCACACTGGTTTTTCCATTAAGAAAACCTCGCGGAAATAGACGCAGATCACTCTCTAACTTTCACTCCGCACCGATGGCAGGAGTCCTTTCGCTCGATGTTACTTCCGCAAGGAAATTAATACAAACAAGTAGCGGCGACGGTGGCGGCGGCGACGACCATGAAGAGGGTAGAAACGACGGGTTGGGGGTGGTAAACGGCAGCAGCGAGCGGCAGCGCGAGGCAAGCAGCAGGCAAGGCCGCGAAAAGTTGGCGATGACGGCGGATGTTATTGGCAGCGAGGCCATTCGTCGCGATGATGGATGCCTGACAGGCGCTCCTCGCTCGCTTCGCTCGCTCGCCAGGCAGTTATAATAAGTAATGGGCTCACTTCCGCCGCCATCGCTGCCCGAATGCCTCACTGCCTTGCCCGGCCATGCCTCCGATGCCCTGCGAAACCTTCGTGCGCCTCCGCCGCCCTCTTTGTCCGTCTCTCTCTCTGCATCTCCTCCCGTCGACCCCTTCGCTCCCCTCGGTCGTTCTCTCGCTACCATCCCTTATCGTTGTCCTTCTCCGTCTTCGGTTCCTTGTTTCTCCATCTCGCTCGCCGCCACTCGTTCCCTCGGGCTGAGTGAGGCCAGGCCACTCGTCTTCCTACTCTTTCCATCCCGCCTCCGCCTCCTCCTCGTAATAACTACAAATCTGTCACGCATTAATTCTCCGTCCGGCATAAATTCGAGCACGGTACAAGCGGAGAAGGAAAAAGTTATCGCGCGGGGGTCGGGACAGGCAAACCCACCTCCCTCCCTTCCTACGCGCCCCGGTTTCGACTCGCCGTTCTCTGTGCCCCCTATGGAGAAAGAGAAAGGAGATATAGGGGTAGAACGCCGAGCGAGGAGCGTGATGTTGTGTAAGGGAGGGTGGAAAGCCGGAGAACGAAAACTGTTAATGTCGTAACGTCGTGGAATGAAGAGCAGCCCATGGTTAATAATTCTTCCGGCGCTTGATGATACTTGTGAGATTCATTGGCGTCGCATAGAAAACAAATATCGACGTATTTTTGTGGCGCTAACAGGAATATGTATTAAAATTATTACATATACAATCGAATGTATTAATGCCGTTTGCAATATACGCTTATATAGTATTATACATTTCACAAATTTCTATTTAAAATATATCTTTTCGTTTATATGTATGTAACAGAAAATCAATCTTTTATAATAATTCGATCTTTTTCGTATAAAATTTAATTCTATTAATTTAGTTAATGGAGTTTACGAGTTATAACATTTAATTTAAGTATTTGTCATTATACAATATATTCCATGCACAAAAACATAAAATACAAGTAAAAATAATATATGCAAGTAATTTGTAATAAAATTAACTTGCATTAATCCGAAACTGAACATTGCCAATAAAGGACCACTCGATGTGTAGCGATGCGAACATAAAGCGGAAAGAGGAGAAGATAGCGCCTGCTCGGAGGGATCGTCGCGTCGATCCTGCAACGCACGGCAGTTATTTGCAAGTGTGTGAATTTATATTCGCGTCAGATAGGGGGGAGGTGGCAGAAGAGGAGAGCACAGGGATGTCCTCACTGGATGCAACGTTGTTTATCGGTGTGCTACCACGTCGGGCGCTCCACTTTTGCACATCCACAGCTGCCCCTCTCGTCACCCCACGACATCGACATTATCGTAAAACCGCGCTTGATTCCGCATTCGTTTTCGCAGGATTTTTATTGTCTAATTTTCCAACTGTATTTCGTACTCGACCACTATATTGTCGCATTTAAGAAACATTGACTGCGGAACCTTTAGTTATTAAAAAAAATCAAATATTCATTAAAATAAATTAATGAATTATAAAATATCGATTATTTGTTTAATTGTCTAATTAAGAAATGAAGAAAATAAATTTTTTTTTCTCATAAAAATATGATAACTTAAAACTGAAAAGATAGAATCAAATAAATAGTTTCTGAATTACTTTTTAAAATCTCTCAAACAATTTAACTTTACTTGTGGTCTAGAATTGGTTTAAAGTAAATTATGTCGTATTAATTTATATCGTATCGAGAATGAGAAGTAATCGCGGCGCGCGATAAAGGATTAATATGCATTTCCATTTATTTTTTTCTTTATAATATAATATTGTGTCAAATAATCTCAACATGACGTTTACTTGTTAATCAATATTATGATGCTGTTAAAATATATGATGGAATTGAGATGTGAGAGATTAATTCACTATCAAAGTCCTTTCCTGACGCAGACTGCAAATAAAAGTCTCACCCCGACTTGTTCGGTAACTCGGCGACGAATTCCGGTCGAAGTTCGCGCTCTCGTTTCGCATTCAATGTAATAGACTCGTTACAAATAGCGGTTCGGTTAGGTTAAACAGCGGGATTCTCAGCAACGTAGGAAAAGGGACGAGTAAGCGCTGAAGGTGGAGGTAAGAGCGAGAACTATCTCCACCCTCTGGCTGGCAGAAGGAAGCGGGAGGACCTCCCTCAACGACCGTGACAAATAACTCTCCTTCAACGGGGGTCTGCATCATTTAATTTTCCTTAGCCCCGCTACTGGAATCGATGATCTCCTCTGCCGAGTATCTTACCGAAGACGAATGGGATGACTTAGACGCCGTTTCGCCACCTTCCCGTAGGGAGGGGGGGGGGAGGTAAGATCGATCAACCAGATCCCAATTATTCGCGGAAAATTAACCTTCCGCATTCGACGCGATCCATCGACGGCGATTAATGATCGAAATTGCACAACGTGCGCGATCCACCTCGATAACATAACTCCCCCCCGACGTTAAATATGATCCAAGCGAACGTTTGACATTTACCTTGTAATCTAATCTTACGTAAAATTGTAGTATTTTTATTAATGATTTAATATATATACATATAAATAGATAAATTCTAAAATCTTTACATTAGTTGGGTTTATACTAAAAAAAAAAATAGTAATACTCAGCAAATATAATATTTGCTGATTGTTTAAAAATTGATTAAAATATCAAAATTATATTGAGGAATAAATGTTTACAGAGAGAAAGAAAGAGAAGGGGGGAGAGAGGAAGAGAGAGAGGAGAGAGAGAGAGAGAGAGAGAGAGAGAGTGTTAGAGTTTTTATTATATTATTATAGTATAAACTAAAATTTCGACTTAGTTAATAGACAAATTAAGAGAACTAAAGGAAAACAATTTTGCTACAAATAACTCAAATAAGATATATTTAAACATAAGCTGTATAAAGTCATCCTTTTTAACATACATTTAAATGGCGGCTATTTGAAATGGTTCTAAGAACAGTGTGATATCTCGACGGCTTTGCGAAAAAGATCTCCCTTTCACTATCTCTCGGTTTAACTACCAAACGAAAAATTAAAGCCTGCGCTCAAATCCGGGGACGGAAAGTCTAATTTCGGGGTGAACGTAGGGTGCGGAGGACCATCGCCTCGGTTCGAGCGATTCTCCCGACATTTACAGCCTTCAATTTGCCCTTCCGAGAAGGTGGCGGTAGTGAGCGAGCCAGGAATGTTAATTAAAGCCGTTCACTCCTCGATCTCGCGCTTCGACTAATTAGTCGCGTACAATGCCACCGTGAACGCTGCTAGAAGAGCCCGCCTGAGCGCGACGAGAGGAATAGGCGATAAAGAGAGAAGGAGAAGAGTAGGGTATAGACGTGAGAAGAAGCGAGACAGACAGGATAGAGCCGACCGTGGCAGCCGGAGATCACTTCACTCGGATACCTCCGATCTCGCGCTCAAAGGAACTGGCGAACGTCAAACCCGCCCGCTCGCATCCAACGTCGTCCCGATCGAAAGAAGAATGCCAATTTGCCAAAAGCTCTCTTCGCGGTAGTGAATGTCACGGAACGGAAATCCGTAAAACGGAATTCCAGAAAGATCAGCGTTGGTCCATCCGATCGGCCAGCACGCCTGTCAGCAAGGGGACAATCTCGTTCTGCCGAACTGATTTTAATCCCACTTAACACTTATAAGCGAAATTTATCGATAAGAATAAATTATAAGGTAAAGAAAGAAATCTATTTTTTATCAAAGCGGATTTTGATGCTTAATAATGTTCATAAACAAAAATATATTTTTTAGTTAAATTGTGCGCTGATTTGATTTGACAGACTTAACAAAATCGTAAACCGAAACTAGAAATAACGTCACAAATTATATTGATCATTAATTTTATAACAATGCTATGATAAGCATCTTAAAATATCACAAAGAACTTAACACTAGTAACGCTGTCTGAACGCGAATGATTTTTTTTAGATCGAACAATTGGAAGTAAGAAGCTTATGGCTCTCTCATGTTGTTACGCTAAAAACAATTTTACACTTCTAAAGTAAATAAAATTAATAAAGCGCGCAATAAACGTCCATATTTAAAGGCTTCTATAAATGTGGATTTTCATCGAGATGTCAAAGAAATATAAGTTCGTCATAATTTGTATTTTTTATAAAACAGCAGTAATTGCGAAATAAAATTACAGACAATTCGCCCTTTCGTTTTCGCCGTGAAAAAAATGCGTGAATTTCAATATTTAATGATCCAAGTCAAACTTAAAACTGTCCTCCGCGAAATACTTGTACAATTCAGTATCGATTCATTGTATGCAAATCATCTATACAATCGTCAGAAGGACACGTTCCCGTTCTCTACAAGTTTATGTCGCTCCCTCCCCGCATTTGTCCCTGGACTGTGAACCCGTTAGACAACGTCGGAGATCAAGGAGTTAAGACGATCGTAACTGAGAGAGATTCCGGAGGACTTTCCATCGAAATCCGGCGGAAGGAACGCTCGTAGGAAAATTCCTGTACCAGGATAGCACGCCGATATGGATAGAACGGGGTAATACAGTCGAGGAGGAAGGAGAGGAAGCGGAAAGGAAGGTGGTCGGTGGCGGGGGACCTCATCTAAAGTTACAAATCGCAATTCTTCCATGGCCGTGGTTCCGATTCTGTAAAGTTATGTTATGGCGCAAAGTAAGCGGGATTTATCAAGAAAGTTGGTATAACTTCGCTACGACTATTGATGCAATGAAACGATTGGCTCCGCCTCATTTACCACCCCTTTTCTCTGCCCGATCTCTCACCCCTTTTCTCGGCGATCTCGCTAACGCGAAGGTATTCTTCGTTGTCGACTTGGCCTCTCATCAATTGAAAACCAGTCTTCCTCATTGATACCGATTCTTGAAGCATTCACGTTGAATTAACTTTGACGACTCTTACAATTTCCGATGTTTTTCCTAATGTAAAAATTGAACATTCATTTTTATTTCCTCGCTTCTTTATTTCGTTTCTTTATTTCTATGTAATTAAAATTCATTTGTAGTCTTTAACTTTTTATATATATATCTCCTGTTTCGAATTTTAATCTTGAAAAAATAATATTGGAGTATTGAATTATCACATCGCTATTAAGCAAACAAAATTTATATAAATTTGTGTATATCCACTGATTACATAGTGCATTAAGTTTTCTTTCTATCAACGTTTTTTTTCACACAACTTTTGCTTCTGTTTGCAATATTACATCAAATATAAATATTACTCGGCCGTTTCTTCCTGTTTATATTGGAAGGGAACTCGATATAGAACGGAACAAGAAATTCCCGGGGAGAAGCTTCAAGCAGTGCTCAATCAATTTACTCGGAAGGCATTACGCGTCGTCCAGGAGCGAAATGTAGCGGCGTATTGGAGCTGGCCGTGGACGGCCACGAAACGAGAAGGATAGGAAAGAGACGGAATCGTAGGTTTATCTGAAAATATTATGATGGCGTCGACTGTGCTCCCGTTGCAAGGTGGCCGCCGGTTTTGATATGTCCCCAGCGTGGTGTAGAGTCGCGCGCGGCCGTATAGCTGAAGATATATGAACGGGATTGCAATCATGTCCGTGTTACCCGAGAGTGTCCTGTTGGGATAATATAAATATTGTACAGTCGTTGTCGGCGGTGGCGGTCGATCCGACCGGTGTGGTTGGAGGGGCGAGACATGGGGAGAGGGTTGGTCCAGCTTCGCGGCAGGGGCGACCACGATACGACGTCTCTTAGAATATTAGCCGATATCCTCGGATATCGACTCGAGTATTTACGAGGACGGTGTTCACGAGGAGAAGTCGGCGGGACACACCCGATAGTAGCGCGGATGGGCACGAATCCTACGAAAAAGAGTTGGCGTGAGAGCGAAAAAGAGGATGGTTGACGAAGGACTGCGAGAGATAGCAAATAGAACGCAGATGAAAAGGATAGGTCACTTCCTCTTCCTCCTCCTTCTCCTCCTCCTCCTCCTCCTCCTCCTCCTC
>Ga0157363_1002252_pt1 | contig 16881 bp, 14 predicted proteins | sample AttsexASBM1_FD_111477 | JGI IMG/M metagenome (GOLD analysis project Ga0157363, IMG submission 111477) | Fungus gardens microbial communities from leaf cutter ant in Ribeirão Preto, State of São Paulo, Brazil - Atta sexdens ASBM1 | ecosystem: Host-associated > Fungi > Mycelium > Unclassified ... | reverse complement strand
ACATATTTTTATCTACGTTGCAATCTTTCAAGTGATTTACACTTAAAAATTGTCAATAACTAAAAATTTTTTAAATAATATATTACACATTTCAACATAACAGCGATATAAATTTAGAAAAATTGAATTTATTTAGAAAGATTGAATATACTCGTATTTATACGTAAATAACAGGAAGCAGTAACACTATTACATTCACAATCTGCAATCTTACGCTAACATGAATTAATTTATACGTCATAGAAGTTGATTTTAGCTTCAGGATTTAATCCGCTTTAATACTTATATAATATTAAGGAAGAACTTACACGTGTGTGTATACATACCATGCTAAATAAAGCATGGTTTAAAAATAATGTAATATATGTGTACAAATGTTATCATCTATCTCAAAATATTCACGTGAAATCAGTCTTTTATATTTATATAGTTATATGCGTTCATTTTGTATTAGCATATATTTAAATGGTAGATGGGATATATACACATTTTTTGCAATAAATTAACAAAACGTGAAGTGGCTTTAATTTATATTAATAGATGTCTGTTTATAATTTAAAAATTTTAATCGATTTATCGAACTCTTAAAAAAATGTAAAAAACGCGATGGATACTTAGCAAATTCAAACATTGTATACTAGAGGCGAAGAAATATAAATCATCTTTTTAAAAAACTTGATCTAAATTTTCTTAAAATTGATATTTAACATTTTAAATTCTTTGGAAATTTAATTACATCATTAATCTTCATTTAATCTTCTTTTATTGGACGAGGAAATTTTATGGCTTGGTAGGCTTCATCGAGTTTCCGTCGGGATAACGTTTTTTAAAGGCCTTAATAAGTTGCGGATCAATTAGATGAACACCATCCACCTGGTTGCCTAACGTAATCCAGTTGGGCTGTACATTATGCGGCCGACCAAACAATTCAATTTTTCTGGTACCGGGACTCATTCGTTCTATGATGCCATAGATCTCGTCAGGTTTGTGGCTAGTAGCACGAACCTCAGCGACAATCACATCACTATCCAATCCTCGATTAATACGAGGATTACCCTTCATGCCAACCAGACAATGTTCCTTGCCATGATTTAGCCAATGACCTGTCCTACCAGTCCGTATTATCCTTTGCAATTGATTGGTCTTCACCCAGATGATTTCGTCAACCCTCTCATAACCCCATAGCTGCAGACATTCTCTTCCCAGCTCCATAGCTCTGCCAGTCACCCAAAGAAACAAGAGTCCTTCATCCTGAAGTGCCGGAATTCCCAATTGTCTCATCTCATCGTCTGACATAGTGCCATAAGGTAACTCCATATGAATGTCCCATGGTGGATCAGCCATGATCACAGCAAACTTGCCAAGAACAGTCATGTCGAGGTAACGCAAATCACACTGGATCCACTGTGGTGGATACAGAGTCAATTCGCTACCTACGTTGCTACTGCTATTGCTACCATTTTTGCTATCTAGATTCAACGTCTTGTTAGATGTGATATTGCTCGGACTATCGGAGTCATTGATTTCTTTTAGTTGTGCCGTAGGACCATCTACCTCATAATGAACATATCTGTACAAAATAAAAAAAAATGACATCTTTAAATCTTTTTTAGCTTAAGATACAATTTCGCTGCACGAAACTGCACCTTTAAAAGTAGAGAAAGTCAAAGTTGAATATGTATGATTTATCTAGAATATATATCTTTTTGGATTAACTTAGTTAAATTCGAGTTACAATTCACTATATCAAGAAACGAATTTAACTATACATTGATAAATAGTAGTATTTTTTACACCCTTACTTGCACGTGTCCATGTGGAAGCAGGTATTGAGAAAACTACAGTCTCCTAAAGATTCATCTGTGTGACTCTGTATGATTTTTTTAAAATGCAGCTTTTTACATTTTTCCGCGAATCCCGGACCACCATTCAATTTCATACAGTCTACTTTTGTACCATGTGGACAGAATTCCATGACTTGAGCTCCTCCCTGAGAGCGAAATCGTTCTGCCAATGATTTTTCTTTGGAAGTCTGCTTTGACAGCAGATCCAGGATCTGTTCACCGACCTTCTTGCTCTCCTTTTCTCTAATCGTCGGCATTGAAATTAGAGACATGATATCCTCGGTATTTTTCTTGTCAACTTTCGCTTGTTTCTCTGGAGGCACATGATCATTTAATTCAGACATAGACATTTCTATGCTTTCGGCATTCTCTGTGTCATCAGACTGAGACTGACATGACGATTGGGATTCTGTTACGGACAACACTGTATATCCAAATACTCCATTCTCTGTAACTTCTTTGATCCTAAAAATGTGCATAAAGTATTTTTTATATTAAATGTATCATATACTAACAAAATGGTATCGCAGGATGTTATGTGAGTCTTACTATACTAACTTAACTATATCTTGTGCAGCCAGTTTCTCCAGAATCTTATGGATGTCTGAAGAAGATACATCGGCATTAAGATTTTTACGTAGCTGATCTATTAAGTCTGCGGATGTTATCGGTAGATTAGGTAAGGATTCGTGTAAGATACAAAGTACATCTCTTTCATATTCGCTGTGATCCGAACGTGAAGATGCATTAGAATCTGTGACAGGGACATACCAGTTACATTAAAGTTGAACAAATTCTTTCTCATCACACATAATAAATGTTAATAGTAATATAATCATAAAATTATATACTTATTACCAGGACATGCCGACTCTGCTGTCAGAGTGGAAGAAGCCGGCGTGGAAGTAAGGGTATACAATTCATGTCTCTCACGTTTTCTTTTCTGTAATTTCTCACGATAACTGTTTCTCTTTATCTTAATCGCTTGTATCTCTTCAAAAGCGTCCGACATGGCTCGAGAAGATAGTGCGTAAAAATATAATTTTTGATATACGAAAAAAACGGCTGCGGTCCGAACGTTCCACGCTTAAAAAATCATTTCATCCTTGTTGCTTGTCAAATATTAAACGAAGACAAACGATGCTCATGAACGTGTCAACATGAATTGGACTACGGCCAAAGTAATAATTGAGTTGAGCTACCTTATGTCCGGTATTGATAAAATTAGGCTCATTCGATACGTTTTTGTATGAAATGACCGAATCTATGTCCGGTACTGATAAAATTAGGCTCATTCGCTACGTTTTTGAATGGAATGACCGAATCTGGTAGAAAAAATTTTCGCTCTGACTCGCGAACCAAGATATTAATCGTTAAAGTTGACGACTATAGGTTAGTAAATCTCTATTATATTGACAAAAAGCAGCGACAAAAGCGATACGAGCTCAAGCATGCTTCATGACAACATGCGCATGCGTTGTCATGAAATGCGCACGAAATGATGTTTGAATATTTTCTTGGAAATAAAATAATATTTTTAAATAATACTTTTATGTCCATATTCATAGTCGAGCATTATATTTAAGGCTTCCTTTATAATTAGTATGTACACATACTTATTCGTATAAACATACGAATAAATATAGGCTTGACTATAGAAACCTAGACTGTTAATAGGTATGCTGCATTGTGTTATATTTTTCGTACATGTCCGCAAAAATGCTATATATTTGTATGTTTTCATCATATATAGCAAATTTTGAATAATAATTTTTATCGCTGTCGCATAGTTTTTTAAAACTAACTGAGCTTTTGATGGCAATATTTTCGCTTTCATGTATTTGCATTTTCTCAAATTCCTCATTTAATTTGATTGCAGATGATGTGTTTTTCTAAAAAAAAATAAAATAATTTGATGTTGATATCATTGCATTTAGAATTATTTCATAATTTTTTAAATTGATTTATTATAAATCTTTTAGATTCAAAAATATTTAATACAAATGTATAAATTGTATAATTCTAATAACAATAGATGTATTTTATTAAGAGTGTGAGCGTGGCATAGCAGACAATGCATTGGTCTATCATGCCAGAGATCTCACCTGCACTGAAAAATAATTTTATAAAAAAAAAAAAGAAAGATGTACGAGTATACGTATATACCCAGCAAACGATTGAAATGAATTGAAATGGATTCAAATTTTCAAAAATATGATACTGATGTATCACATTATCCTTGTTTAACACTCTGTGCTAAACAAAGATAACATGATACATTATGTGCATTATGTATGCAACAGAACGCAGCCTTGTCGACTATTTTAATCCATTCTCGTTTGCTGGATATATTTATTCTCAACTTTACATCCATATATTCGTAAATAACATAAATAACATAACATAACATTTATGTTATTTACGAATATATGGATGTAAAGTCGAGAATAAATATATCCAGCAAACGAGAATGGATTAAAATGGATTGAAATTTTTTTCTATCCGAATACGTATTTTAAATAATGAATACTTTTTTTGGATTTAATTGGATTTAATTGGATTCAATTTAATTAGATTCAATTAGATTCAACTGGATGCAATTGGATTGAAAATTTCCTATTCAAAAATTTTGAATTAAATAATATTCACAATTGTGCACAGAAAAAGCTAATATTATTTTTAGATTGAAAGGCATAGAGATATGCTCCATGCAATTTCTATAAATGAATAAAAAATGCATTCAGGATTGAAAAACATTCATTTTAACATTCGTAAATCAATATTTTTGAAAATCTGAATCCATTTCAATTCATTTCAATCCATTCTCGTTTGCTGGATATATTATTGGATACTAATGATATCCGATTATCCGATCGGATAATAAAAAGTATTAAATAATATTCAATATTCGATACATCCCTATTTCATATTCCAATTATTCGTGATTGTTCGGATATTGTCGGAAACGTTCGGAATGATCATTGTTTTCATCGTTTTTCATTATCCGTCGTTACGCAGTCGAATTTCTTTCAGGAATTTTTTCAGTAACGCGATTTAGGAAGCTTCAATACTGAAAAAAATTGATATTGTGATAAAAAAATTAATGATATTGTACATGCGAGTGTTGAAGAAGTAAATATTAACTTGTAAAGGGATTATAACCTAAAAATTCAACGTACGTATATGATAAGAATATAATAATATAACATAATTATACTTTTGATTAAAAATTATTCATTTTTATATATCCATTTGATGTTTCATTTATTCAATTATTTTCAAACAGGCATTTAGTTTTTCGTTGTTCTAATGAAAAAATACATGTAGGAAAACTGAGCAAGTAAAAATCAATTTAAAAAAGGAAGACAATTTATGTAATCCTTTTTTATATGTAATAATAAAATTCATCTTTATATATTTATTATTCAATATGTAATTATTTTTAGATCATTTGCAATGTTTTTTTTACTTTGATGAAAAGATTTATGATATTTCACAAAAGAGTGCTAAACAAGAAATCTTTTTGAGAAAGGATTACGACTCAAGCTTAAGGTACATACATAATATAACTTTGTCTTTAATGTAAAAATAATTTATCTTTATATATTCATGATACAATACATGATACAATTATTTTCAGGTATTTGTGTAGTTTTATTCTAAATAAGGAATCAATCTTTGTATTTCAACATGGTTTGCGAGAAATGTGAAAAGAAATTAGGCAAAGTTATTACTCCGGATCCCTGGAAAACAGGTGCAAGGAACACAACGGAAAGCGGAGGACGTAAAGTTGGAGAGAATAAAGCTCTTTCTGCAGGAAAGGCACGATTCAATCCATATACCACGAAATTTGAGATCTGTAGAATATGTAGGCAAAAAGTCCATCAGGTGGGATCCCATTATTGTCAGTCCTGTGCATATAAGAAAGCTATATGCTCTATGTGTGGTAAAAAACTCATGAGTACAAAGAATTATAAGCAGTCTGCTACATAATAATTTTGTATTTAAAGAATTAATTTTAATGTGAAGTTTAATATTTAAATTTATATTCACATATCTGTTATCCATATTAAAATTACATATTTTCTGAATTTTTAATATGTTGCAGTATTCAGACTGTTAATGTACAATAGTATCCTTCGCTCTTAGATTATCCAAAAATTTAATCTTCTCCCTTAGTGACATAACGATTCTATCTGCGTTCCTTTCTATATACAACATCTGATACTCTTCATCTCTATCTTCATTCATTCTCAATTTTAAATTTATTTCTGTTTTCGTTATTTATATTATTTTTTAACGATTATTCCTTTTCTAATTTAACTAGGGATGAAACTATTCAGATGGATTCCTTTATTTTCTAAAGCATCTTGATAATGTTGTCTAATTTATGTACAGTTAATTAAGATTCAATATCATATAATGTGATAGATTTTTGATAACTATAGCGGATTTATTTGTATCTTCTTTTTGTTTATCCTGAGTAGTGTTGACATTCCACAAATAACAAAGGAAATTCTCTTTATATAAATGTATTTAAATAATGTATTATTAAATAAATGTATTTAATTTTTTACACGATAGTTTATATATAACATAAATAGTTACTATAAAAGAAAAAAATAATTAAGAACAGTGTGCACATAAAAAATTGATGCGTATATATATATATATTTAATAATAAAATGTTTACACATATACATACCATGTTTTTTAATAGTTTATCTCATGAGACCTGTACAGGCGCACATAATACAAATTATTAATACATATATTATATAAAACAAAGTAATATTTTATTATATAAAACAAAGTAATATAAAATATGATATTGACAATATAATGCAGCTGCAAAACTGCTCTATCAATTTCTTTTTATCAGCGAAATTATTCAGTGTAAAATTAGAGGAGATCGACTTATTTTGTTCGGTTTATTCTACTGATACTCTTAACAATAGAGTTATACAGATTTTATATTTTTATGATAAAAAAAAACTGCGCAACGATAAAAATTACATTATATAAAAATTACAGAATAGAGCCCCGGATTTGCTAAGCAAATTCCAGCTAAACTGTCATTTGAATTTTGAGTAGCAAACAATATATCTTATGAGTTCCCAATTTATATTTTAAATGATATCTTACATATATGTGTCTTCTTTATCAACAAAATTTGATTAATTTAGATGTCGCGTTATATTTACGATGCAACTAAATAAGTGTAACCACTCGTAACCACTGACGAATATAACACTATTAAAAACCGATATCCTTACGGGAATTTGCAGTCCTTATTAAGATTGAAGTGACTAAAAGTAAAAAACTGATATTATTGTACTAATTTTATGATTTAATTTTGTAGACGTGTTAATCGGTGTATATGCATTTAAAAATCAATAATACTCAATTTTTCTTTAAAATTGTGATTTTTAGTGTTTGATTCATCAATCAAATCAAAGTTTGATTATCAATAGAGAGATGATAACTGTAGAGAAAAAAATTGTAATTTTTCGGTAATATATACTCAAACGAAAATGGATTGAAATGAATTGAAATGGGTTCAGATTTTCAGAAATATTGATTCACGAATGTTAAAAATGAATGTTTTTCAATCCTGAATGCATTTTTATTCATTTATTTAGGAATTGCATGGAGCATATCTATGCCTTTCAATCTAAAAATAATATTAGCTTTTCTATACACACACAATACATTGTGAATACTGTTCAATTCAAAATTTTGAATAGGAAATGTAGTTTTTCAATCCAATCCAATTTGCATCCAGTTGAATCTAATTGAATCCAATTGAATCCAATTAAATCCAAAAAAAAATTTTTGCTATTTAAAATACGCATTTGGATTGAAAAAATTTTAATCCATGTATATTTATTTTTGAAACATATTATAGCTTTACAAGTATGCATATTTTAGTGCATATTTATTTATGGAGCATTTATGTAATAAAAAAATCATGAATTTAATAATGTATTAATCAATTTATATTAATAATAGCAAATTGATTGATCAATTGTCGATAATGTCAGTGTTCTTCAATTATCTCTTGGATCCTTTTTATATCGCCGAAAATTTACCCAGGATTGACAGTTTTTAATAGTATCTCATCGGATACTATGATTCATCATTCTATAAAACGATAATAATCATTTAACTAAAATCGTTTTTTTTTTTAATTGAAAATTACAATTGAAAAAAAAAGTGTTCGTACTTAGCTCCGGTCTTCTCTACCTATTAGATTTGATTAAATTATGAGATCTATATATTTTTAACGTGATGCGAAGTATTCTAAAAGCGCGATATAATCGTAAGGAACAAAAACAATCTTTATCTCTTTACAAGAATCTATCACATATCAATCTATCAATATCACATAAAAAAATATATTTTTACAATATCGATATGTCTAAAAATATACACTTTTATTCATTAAAACTTTATACATTTGTTACTAACAAATTATAGACAATAGCATATGTTACCAACATGTTAATCTTGAAATAAATTATATTACACAATTATATTTAAAGTACACAGAAAGACTCGATGACTAACTTGCATCAGTTAACAATAACATTTCTAATACGATAGTACTAGATTCGCATACAGTGAAACATTTGTATCTTGATCAATGTCAATTGCGCGTTATAGTAAATCTAATATATTTTAGAATTTCTGTTGTCTTTTCGGAGAATATCGAATAACAAAAAAAATGCTCTTTTTTACATAAACTATTGAAATTAAGATTTTCAAAGTGTCCAATTTGTTTGAACATTGACATTTGAAAAGAATAATACAATTATGCGAAATATTTTATTAATTAGCATTTACTTTGTATCTCACAAGGACGATATTAACGGACGATAATACGCGTGAATAATTAGACGTAAAATTATGAGCTACGCAAATGTTAGTACATTAATAAACAAAGTTATTACGAAGTCCCAGATTTACACATTATTTCGCTTACATGCTACGCGATCTATTGTTACACGGTCTATTATTTGATTACAAATGTCTTGTCTATGAAATTATTTGTATTTCATAATAAACGTATAGGACATATAAGATATTTTTATTTAAAATAAAATATTCATCAGACTGCAAACATTAAGATAAAAATAAAATTGGTGACTTTAATCTTCTCTTTATTTTAATCTTCTCTTCTGGAAATATTTTTAAGAATTGAAAAAATACTGCGTTTTCACTATACATTTGGCATTAAATGTGACTATCTCATTTTGAATCATTTGATATATGCACAATATAAAAGTGATTCAACTTTGAAAAAAATGGAATAATCACATTTAGCATTAATGTGTGACGAAGTATGCACAATTAAAAAATAAAAGAAGAGAAGACTATTAAGTATACATAAAATACATACAAAATTATTGCCAGTTTTTAGAATTACGTATCTTCTCATTATATCTATCTCATTATATTCTGTAAGCACAAATTGTAATGATATTAAAAATTATTTTGATTAGAAAGAATAAAAATTAGTGAAAAATGCATGATCTTTTATAAAATGCGCTAAGTTTGCTGCTAGCTGTCACATTAAAACACTGGCCTTACATTTATGTACGACACAATTATTAGGGAAAAAGTATGCATATTTATCGCGTTTATCGTTATTTTTTATTCGTATGACAATAAATCGGACATAAACAGTAAATCTGTAAATCTTACATTTGCAGTTCAATTCTACCTCAAGTAATTTCTTCTAATTACATAATTACTCTTTATGGCACGTAGTTTCTCAGCACTTTACTGATTATCTCGTATGATACATCTCGTATTTATTATTGGCATAATGGATGTCTTTTCAATTAATCCTTTGCACTATTTTTGCTAAAATTAATTTCAAAACATCGGGATTCACGCTAAAGTGCATGAGTTTCCAAGTGATCTGTTTCGGCGCACATTTATATCGATGATACATAAAAAATATCGATATTTGTATTCTAAGATACTAAATAAATTACATATAGAAAATTAGAAAACAAATTAAACGCAAATCGATAAGAATCAGAGAAACAACATACAAGTTTCTAAAAAAATTGTGACTATAAGTTTTAATATCTTACATATATATTTGCATTTCAGACAAAGATATTTCTCCATCTGAAGGATAAAACTTCTCAGTAAAACTATTAATTTTTCTAGATGTACAGTGTATGTATTTTATAAGTTATGAAGTACGTATCACTTAAAGAAATGCATCAACACATACGTGACATAAAGTTAATCATATTTTCTCCTTTTAGACTTATAGATATTCGCTTTTTATGAATCATTTATTGAGGTTAAACTGAATTGAAGACTGGAAATGAAAATGGAGCCAAATGTCAAAAAAGAGCTAGAAAAATAATTTTAAAAATTGATATTATATGTAAAAATATTCATTTTAAGATTATTGTTACAACACTTAGTCTTGTTTGTTTTCGAAATCTGCTCGAATCAATTATCTTAGAAAGGACATTATCTCAAAGTTCTTGGTATAACATTCATACAATCTTGATTTAACGTAATACACAATCGCTTTTTTATTAAACGCTACAATCGTTCCTCGCCTTCACAAAGAAACTTCGCACGAAGAAATCTTTTTAAAATAAAATGTCTCTAAGCTGAATAATACACAATTACTGATTACTGTTTGCGTTAAGGAAGTCGCGAACATTTTAATTCGTATCATCCCTGGATGAGAGCATGATGTTCGTCACGGACTGTGGTTGGCCAGAACCTGGTTTCCAGCGATTCTGCTCCTTGTCAGACCTGAAGATCCAATGTTCGAACTTCTTGTTCTCTGACTGTTTGATTTCCGATCCTGGATGCGCATCCAAGATCTGGGCTCCCTTGCCCGCTGCGGACTTGTACTCGGATACATAGACAATCTGCTTGTCCGTTCGATCTTCCTTTGGGCTTTTCGTGATATCTGATCGCCTTGGCGGTACTGGTGGTTTCTTGCCGGACGTAGGCTTGCCGTTCGACGTCACCTTGATTTCGTGTCGCGCTGATTTCCGCGATTCGCCGTTAGTTCCTGTTGTTATTTCTTCGTTCTCGTTGTCAGTCTCGCGAACGCCTTCCCTATTGGATGACACCTTGATCTCTGTGATGTAGGTCATCTTTTGAGCAGCGTTTGGCGTATCAGGCAAAGATGGACGACTTTCCGTGTCCTGCGGATTGCTGTAGTCCATCGACTCTCGGACCAAACCGCTGTCCTCACTATTCTCGCCGCTCGATACGCTAACGCTGCTGATATTATGATGATCTTCTTTAGGCGAGGATAGGCTCTTGTTATTCGCTGTTATGTTCGTGCCGAACTCGTATTCATCCTCTTCCTCTTCATCATCACGGTTGGAGACATTAACAATACGTTTGGCAAAGTGCGTATCAGTGAACGTAGTATCGATCGGCGATTTTGTTTTGATCGGCGAGTACCTGTCGCATTGGTGGCTATCGGCATTCCGCTGTTCGAACTTTGTCCGATGTGCGTGGAACGTAGAAAAGGTACCGCCATTCTTACCCTCTGCGTTCTCATCCTTGTCCTGAGATTTGTCGAGTCTGACCGATGATTCCGATTTGGATGCGTGTACTCGCAGATGAGTCGGTGTAGATGTCCGTTCTGTTTCTCTCTCCGCACTTTCTTTTGAGCCCATCTTGTCATCTAAGAACGATCGCACTATCACGCGATGTTGTCTATCAGCGTACTTCTCACGTTTGCAGTCGGCGCTGTGTTGGCCGCACCTATCCTCACAACCGCGACACCCCGTATCTACAGTCACTTTTAAGATAGGTTCTTCTACAACTGCTTGTCTACCGATATAAAGTGAAGCATCATTAATGGGTGCTTTTTCTTCTTTCCACTCGTCCAGCTGCGTCAGATTGACCTTTGTTGTTGGCTCTGGGGAAGTCTGTGAGCTATTCGCGTGCAACTCAAAGTAGCGCAAGGCGCGACTGAAGTCCTCCGACTTCTCCGACATAGAATTATTATCCGGTTCGTTTCCGGTTTCATGCTTATTCTCTTCGGAGGATCGTTTCTCGCCAGCCAATTGAAAATCGAGTTCCACTTCTTTTGGAGTCGGACTTTTTACCACCTGGCCATCATTCACGATTCTGGCCAGAGAATTATCTTCATCTGGATTGAACATTCGTTCAGTGCGAATAAACTCCTCGGTCAATTGTTTGCTCAACGGCAGGTTGTATAATTCGATGTTGGTGATCTCTTGATCTGAATCATTGTTGGGCTTCTTCTGCTCAGACATGTCGTCCGCCATCGCCATTGCAATAACATCCTCTTTCATTTTAATTTCCACAGCAGATTTGGAGCGCTCTAAAGTGCCGTTGCTCTTCTTTCTCGTACGTACTTTTTCATGCGCTTTCTCTTCCGTTTCGGTGGCAGCTTCGCCCCAAAATACGTCCTCCAAAGTGCCCCACTCATTCGATTTCTTTAGCTTCCGTCGATCAAACGTGTCAATCTGATCAAGCTTCGTAAGATCTTCTGTGGATTCATTGATGTCTTCGGGCGGCAACGGTGCTTTGCGCTTCTTCGCCCCGGTGTCAGCGCTCATATCAAGACTCTGTGCCCTCTCCAAGGTTGTTGCGGTCTTGTTCTCGTATTTAGACAGGTCGCCCAGACTGGCTGCTTTCCTATACATGTCATCCTCATCCTCATCGTCATCTGCCTCTGGCACGGGCGTGCGATGAATTGTGATATCCGCCGAATTCAATTCAATTGTAAAGCTGTTCTGCATTTCGTTATCAGTATCTGACTCAGAATTTCGTCTGTTTATCGGTTGATTTTCCAGACGATGTCTTCGGGCATCTGCGTTCGTATTTTCACGCGCTTTGTTTACATAATCACACAATGACTCCGAGTAATCAGCGATACTATCGATAGTGTCTATGGCATCTTTCTTTGCTGATAGCATCGCGATTTCATTGGTATTCTTCGGCGGCGCTGGTGCTTTTCGCTTATTTTTCTGAGGACTCTTAGCACTGTCGGAATCAGACGAGCTGATTTTTTGCATATTCAAGGGCTCAGAACTGCTCTTTCGATTTCTGCGAGCAGCCATAGCAGCATTGTGCACTTCCGTCGGTACCTCTGACGGTATGTTAAGTCCTCCGACAGCATTCTTGCTGCCTTTGTCTGGTACGTCGATGCTGTGAACGTCGTCAGTAATTTTTACTGAGACATCATCTGCGCGTTGCTGAAGACGCTCATTGCAGAGTTTCTTCTCATCAGTGTCACTCAAAGTCCCGGATTGCCTATTTGTCAGCAGCTTTTCCGCGTCCATCTTTCGCGAATGCCTTCTCTCCAGGTTTGTATTGTGCTCATTCTGATTCTCAATACGGTGCACAGTGCCATCTAATGCTGGCAGCACCTTGATGCCAAACTTGTGATGATGATTGTTCTTCGTCTCATCATGACGCCTTTCGAGACTCTGCCCGCTACCGGGTGTCGATTTCGAAGACTTTAGAGTGGAATTCATCGTAGAATAATTGGAACCCACGGATTCGTTCGGATCGGCTATGAAAAGTCGTTTCGCGACGTTTTTATGACCTCGCGACAGCTCCGGGATTGACTGGCTCCTGTAAAGAGGATGGCAGATCCTCGTTGGAGTCGGACCTACGCTCTTCTTCAGCAACGTCGTTGGCTTAGAACCGCTACCACCGCTCTCCACTTCCAACTCTACGTCGTACGGTGAGGCGTAGCTCAAGATCGTCAATGCATCCTCGTATACCATGTTGCGAAAACTGATTTTCACGCTGGTAATACGATCGCCTGCAATCAAAAAAAGGAAAAAAGGAACAGTGACAGAGTAATTCTTATACAATAACAATACGACGCAAAACGTGATGATAAGAAAAATTTTGCCTCTTATTTTGTAGCGTGAAAAGGAAAGCCATCTTTAGGATAAAGAATCTTTACTATTTTATTGAATATTGTGAAACTACTATTTGTGATAAGCATCATTTTGCAGACATTTTGGTTCACGCATTCTTGATCAAAGAGATAACGACTGAAAGTACATTAAATTATCAGAAGAGATCGAAATCTTAAGAATTTTAACCTTGTAATATCATACATCGACAGAAAATTATAGCTTTACAGTTTGATGATGCCAAAGTAATCGTCAAATAAAGACATTTTCTGTTGTAAATTACGCTTTTAAGTAGAGATTGAAAATTTGTTGAGCCATTACCTTTGCCAAATTGGGTCATTTGGTGTTATAATATGGCCCACTCTATTTACGCTAGCAAGTGTATTTTAATGAGGGCTTGATATTCCATTTTAATCGTCTCACGCATTATCAAATGCTCAAACATGGCGATAAGTAATACTTTCACTATAAAATGTAGGTATGTAGGTGATTTTAGATTTGCAGACGACTCTCGTTTGAGAGAGAGAGAGACACGTCCATTCATTAATTAAGATATTGAATTATAATTTGTTCGTTCATAATCATGGCAAGGCGATCGCTTTTTCTCAACAGAAAATTGTGTTATATTTCAATCTCGATGAAACGAAGAGAAAATTCCTGCTACGTCGTGTAATGATAACGAGATTAAACGTGAAAATCTAATCGCAAGCAATCAAAGCGAAGATAGATATGTCAATACATAATACATACATACATATATATATATATATATATATATATATATATAATTATATATATAATATATATAATATATAATATATAAAAGAATTTTTCTTCAGGCTCTCTGGTATTTAATCTTTATTTTGTTTAAAAAGAAACATATATAATATATATACATTATATATATATATATATATATATAGTGCTTTAGATTTTTCTTTAAGTTTTTTTTTCTCTCCTCTCTCTTTGTATTTAATTATACATATCCATTTATTTTTAAATTATATTTAGAACTATACATATACTTTTGAAATCAACAATAAATTATAATCTTTTGCAAATTAATCATCGACAAATATTGGAATCAGATGCTCATGAAATTATCGCAAGAGATACAAAAGAGCTTGATTGAGATACGATAATATCTCACGCGAAATATATTATACTAACCAGGATGTATTCGCCCAGATTCGGATGCGGGTCCGCGGTGCAACAGGTCCTTAACAAAGATGCCCTCTCTCATGTTGCCGCATATGTTAAAACCCAGTCCAGTAAAGTCATGGCTACGCAGACTGACCACGCTAACCCTGGTGGCCTTGGGCTGGAGCAAGAAAACAAACGGGTCGATTGTTACATGGGTGATGAAAATTCCACTACTCTCACCACGGGAGTCACATTATTGCGTGTGGGTCGTACGCCGATTACCGTGTATGTGTATTTGTGTGTGAGATATGATGGATTCGTTGAGTGCACTATTCCCGAGTGCGATTCGACGAGAGACGATCAATGAACGGGAATCTTGCCGATGACAAGCTAATAACACAGGGACAAGTGGATGAAGAAGAGATATATCATATTCTTATGAAAGAGAAGGCCATTGATGATGTTATTACGTCCGGCGTCACATACTTATACAATATCCAGCTGAGATATAAATTGCAGCTGATATCCGAATTTTCGGATCTTAATAAAAATATGACATAAGATCGTTCGAAATGGATGTCTTCATAAATATTTTAAGAAACATGATGTATAATATTTCGATAAAATTTAAATATATTCAAGATATTATTTTGATATCTAAAGAGGTTTTGTCAAATTATTTTGAAAATTATTTTTAGCTGAGAGATAAATTACAGTTTATAAACACGATTTTCTATTCTATCTTAATAAAAAAATTGCTGGACATCTCTCCAAGATCATTCTTTATTAACAATGTGCCTATTTACATTTTTTCACTTTTATTTTCACATTTATCTTCATAAATAATGGTTCTTAATAAATCCTTGATGAATCAGATTCAATATGTTATACTTTTATGATAAAATTCAAATACATTCCTTCTCAATCCATCATTTCCTCTACAGAAGAATATTTCGAAGTCGGATTAGATCATGATGGAGAATTATAAATGTTGCATACTCGCCTCATCCTGCAATTATCATGTCACTATTATCGCGTGACTAAACAAGGATTATTATCATGACACTTCAAAGTTCAATTATAGAATTTATTGCCTATCTGGCGTAATAATTCAATCGTTCGGATTGATAATCTTCAATTATTATAACTGCTCATCGAGGTGTCATTCCGTTGTATATATTTGCACAGAAGGAAATTTTTAATATAGGAAGAATTAATCATCATAGACTCAAAGGATATAAAATTATCGACATTTTCATTACGCAATAATCGAATTGTAATTGACAGGCTAAATCAATATAACGAAATAAGTTTGATAATTTACTAACTTAATCAGCTTCGTTGCTTCAAATCCTTCTATACCGAGAATAATGCTTTTCTCGTTAATATTTTAAAGACTTTAATAAAAAATAAACAACAGAGTGCTATTAAATAAAATCAAAATCGATTATATCAAATCAATATCATGAAATACTGAAAATGATAAATAAAACAATAACGTTCTTGTATTTGCAAAAAAAAAGAGAGTTAGGAAACACTCACTCCGACGTAGGAGTCGTCGAGGGTTCGGCGTTTATCGCTACGGATTGCCGAGCCGAGGCCCAGGGACGTCCAAGGTGTGGACCATCGCGTGGAATCCTTCGCGGGCGTGTCCCCGGGTACAGCTGATGGTTTCTCTGTAACGCGGCCAACCGCCGCAGGCGTGGCATCCTTGAAGCAGGGATTGTCGAAGGCGTACGCATCCTCGGCGATCTCGGGATCTGTCACCAGCACCAAGTGTTTACCTACAGAAACAGACATAATATTTTGTAATTCATCAGCAACCTTGGAACAGAGATTGGCGATAGGAAAAATATTCTTCTTTCATAACATATACATATATATATATATATATATATATATATATATATATATATATTCAGAATAAGATATTTTCATCTCTCCTCTGAAAAAAACTTTGGTCCACAATATTTCATTTTTCTCGATAAATT
>Ga0157363_1002251_pt1 | contig 16881 bp, 11 predicted proteins | sample AttsexASBM1_FD_111477 | JGI IMG/M metagenome (GOLD analysis project Ga0157363, IMG submission 111477) | Fungus gardens microbial communities from leaf cutter ant in Ribeirão Preto, State of São Paulo, Brazil - Atta sexdens ASBM1 | ecosystem: Host-associated > Fungi > Mycelium > Unclassified ... | reverse complement strand
CGTAACGACGTTCTGGCCGAGATCAACACGCCGAGCCTCGACGCTCAGTATGCGGCCGCAAAGGCGCATTATGATGTGATCATGGCGCGTTATCGCCTTGCGATGATCACAACGGAGCGTTGGACTGCGCTGAAGGGCACACAGGCCGTCTCACGCCAGGAAGTTGATGTTCAGGCCGCCAACGCAGCGGCCCAGAAGGCAGAGCTTGAAGCGGCAGAACATGAAGTCGATCGTTTTGAAGCGCTGGAAAACTTCAAGAAGATCGTTGCTCCATTTGATGGTATCGTGACCTCCCGTCTTGTGAACGTCGGTGACTACGTGAACGCAGGGGGAGGAAACGTCACGTCACGTGGAGCTGCTTCTGAACTGTTCTCGGTGGCCGATGTGCATCGGATGCGCGTTTTCGTTTCTGTTCCACAGGATTTCGCGAGTGTCATTTCGCCTAAGATTACGGCTGATCTGACTGTCCCTCAGTACCCGGGCAAGAAATTCACAGCGACGTTCCTCGCCACGGCCCGTGCTTTCAATGCTGCTACCCGGACAGTGACGACTGAGCTGACGCTGGGGAATGAAGATGGCCTGCTCTGGCCCAATTCATATGCGACCGCGCATATTTCCGCTCCAGGCAACCCGGACATCATGATCCTTCCAACGGGTGCATTGATTTTTCGTGCGGAGGGGATGCAGGTTGCGAAGGTTGTCAACAATCATGTTCATCTGCTGAATGTGAAGGTTGGCATCAACTTCGGAACGACTTGTCAGATTTTGAGTGGCGTCAGCAAGGATGATCAGCTTGTCGCCAATCCGACAGCAGATCTTCTTGAAGGTGACGAGGTGAAGGTTGTGCCAACGACTGCTGGCTACAATGCGAAAACCAAGGCACAGCAGGCCGAGGATCAAAAGACTCTGCATGAACATGATGCCAATCCTGCGGAGGCCGGATCCCGCTGATGAAAATTCATAATCAGGCGCCGCGTCGGCGCTCATGGCGCCATGTTTCCACAGCGTTGGTTGGCGTCATGTCTATCGGCCTGGCGTCCTGCGACCTGTCTCCAGACTATCATGCTCCTACGTATCTCTATCCCAATGGCTGGGAAGGGAAGGGTGTGATGACAGATGCTCATCCGGCAGACGGAGCAGTGCGCGGCGATTGGTGGACGATGCTGAACGATCCGATCCTGAATGGATTGGAAACGCGCATGCTCGGAGTTAATGCCGATCTGCAAGCTGCAGCAGAAGCATTCACTCAGGCTCGGGATGTAGCGAGAGAGGCGGAAAGCCAGCTTTATCCGCAGCTGACCGGCGCTGCTGGCATGAGCAAGAATAAAGGCTCCCTAGGGCGTCTCTTCCACAATCGTCGAAGCAGTACGTCGCCTGTTTATGAATCCAATGAGGCTTACAGCGGAGCTGCAACCTGGGAGCCTGATTTTTGGGATGCCATCCGCAATACCACAAGGATGCAGAAGAATCTGGCTCAGGCTACCGCGGCAGAATATGCAGTGGCGCGCTTGAGCCTTGAGGCAGAGCTCGCTTCAGATTATGTGGCGCTACGCGGTATAGACGCTCAGAACGCTGTCTATGATGATTCCATCAGGTACTTTAAAACTGCCGTTGAAATCACGCGTCTGCGTCAGGCTGGGGCTATCGGAGCGGGCCTTGATGTTTCCCGTGCCGAAAATCAGCTTTACGCAGCCATGGCCGCACAGAGTGCTCTGACGGCCCGAAGGCAAGTCATGGAGCACGCCATTGCCGCGTTGCTGAACACCGTACCTGCAGGATTTCATCTGGCGCCGCTTCATGACGTTCACATGCATTTCGGTACGGTTAAGGTCAACTCCGGCTTGCCCTCAAGTCTGCTGGAGCGTCGTCCTGACATTGCGGTTGCAGAACGCCAGATGGCTGCTGCCGCCCGTGGAATCGGGGTGTCTCGCGCCGCGTTCTATCCACGTGTCACTTTCAGTGCGGCGGGTGGCTTTGAAGATGCAGGGTTCGATCTTGCAAGCCTGTCCAATGCCTTCTGGAAAATTGCAGTCCAAGCGGTTGAACCTGCCTTCACGGGCGGTCTGAGGCGGGCTGCTTTGCAACGATCATGGTCTCAGTATCGGCAAACGGCCGACAACTATCGTTCGACGGTCATCTCGGCGTTTCAGGACGTAGAAGACGGGTTGAGCCAGACAGGACTTTATAAAGTCGAGCTTGATCAGCAGCATCAGGCTGTTGAAGCAGCGCTTCGGACGCAAAGCATGACGATGGCTCTCTATACCGGCGGGCTGTCGAATTATCTTGATGCACTTGTGGCCCAGCAGGATGCTCTTCAGGCACGCCTTCTTGAAGTTCAGGCGCAGACGGCTCAGGTTCAGGCTACAGTGCGTCTTGTGCGTGCTCTTGGCGGCGGGTGGAGTGCTTCCGCATTGCCGACGGTCAAGCAGATCGATCCTTTCTCCCCACTACAGTATCAGGGGCTTCATAATCCACGCCCGGTAGGAGATGTCGATACGCATCAATCTCCTGTTGCGACCGATCTGAGCGGAGATTATACGAGCCCCGTTTCCAATAAGGGCTTGACGCACTAACTGAAACCGGTCTACGGGACCGCCTCAATTCGAACGCGGGAGGAATCGGTTTCGATCGATTCCACTGGAACCGCGGTTCGGGAACGACACAGAGTAAGGAGTCCCGGATATGGCCAAAAAAGTTGTTGGCTACATCAAGCTTCAGATCCCGGCTGGTAAAGCCAATCCATCTCCTCCGGTTGGTCCGGCCCTCGGTCAGCGCGGCCTGAACATCATGCAGTTCTGCAAAGAGTTCAACGCAAAGACCCAGGGTCTTGAGCCCGGTATGCCAATTCCCGTGGTTATCACGGCGTTTGCTGACCGTACGTTCACGTTCATCACCAAGACACCGCCAAACACCTACTTCCTTCTCAAGGCAGCCAAGATTTCCAAGGGCAGCCAGACAGTCGGTAAGTCTGCAGCAGTGGGTTCTGTGACGACTTCCCAGCTTCGCGAGATTGCTGAGACGAAGTTCAAGGATATGAACGCTAACGATCTCGATGGCGCCGTGCGCATGCTCGCTGGCTCTGCGAAGTCGATGGGTCTGAACGTGGTGGAGGGCTGATATCATGGCCAAGAACAAGCGTCTGAATGCTGCGCAGGCTACTGTCGAGCGCAACAAGCCATATGTGCTCAGCGAAGCTGTTGCTCTGGTAAAGAGCAATGCGAAGGCAAAGTTCGATGAGACCATTGAGATTTCGCTGAACCTCGGTATCGATCCGCGTCACGCTGACCAGATGGTCCGTGGTCTGATTTCCCTGCCGAATGGCACGGGTAAGACGCTGCGCGTTGGTGTGTTTGCTCGTGGTGCGAAGGCTGAGGAAGCAATCGCAGCCGGTGCAGAAGTTGTTGGTGCGGAAGATCTGGCCGAAAAGATTCAGGCTGGCGAGATCGACTTCGATCGCTGCATTGCAACGCCTGACATGATGGCTCTCGTTGGTCGTCTTGGTAAGATCCTCGGTCCACGTGGTCTGATGCCGAACCCACGTCTCGGCACGGTGACTATGGACGTTAAGGGTGCCATTACGGCAGCTAAGTCTGGTCAGGTCGAATATCGTGCTGAGAAGGCTGGTATTATTCATGCTGGCGTCGGCAAGGCATCCTTCGATGAAGCAAAGCTGATTGAAAACATCAACGCGCTCGTTGATGCTGTTCAGAAGGCTCGTCCGTCGGGCGCCAAGGGTACCTATTTGAAGAAGGCTGGTCTTTCTTCTACGATGGGCCCAGGTGTACGTCTCGACGTTTCGAGCTTCACGGCCGTTTGAGTTTTCTGGGCTGCTCCGTTATGGAGTTGCCCACAAGAATGACGCCATGTTCTTCTGAATGTGGCGGCGCAGGGGTGCAGCACGTTGTGTCGCATTTCCGATCCTGTCCAAGACCGCACGTGAAGTCTTTCTCGACTTCTTAAGGATCTTTAGAGATCGCGGGCGTCAGACGGTGCGCCAGTGTTTTGTGTTTAGCGCGATGCACTGGGTTGGTCACTTCTGAGGACAGGCGAGCGGGCTTTTTCCTGAATAAGGGGATAGCCTTTGGGTAACTTGGTCCGAAGGTTTTTCGGGCCGACGAGGAGACAGGTTTTGGACCGTACGGAAAAGCGGGCCTTTGTCGAATTCCTCGCCGATGTGTTTGGCAGCACGTCCATGGTTGTCGTCACCCAGAATAAGGGTCTGACGGTTGCTGATGTGACGGAGCTTCGTCGACGCATTCGTGCGGCGGGTGCGACATACAAGGTTGCGAAGAACCGGCTGGCCAGCCGCGCTCTGGATGGGACCCAATTCGACGGCATTTCGTCGCTGCTAAAGGGACCGACCGCGCTTGCGTGGGCTGAAGATCCCGTAGCAGTGGCAAAAGTGATCGTTGAGTTCGCCAAGACGAACGACAAGCTGGTTGTGCTTGGTGGTGCACTTGGTAATCAGACGCTTGATGCGGATGGTGTCAAGGTGCTCGCCGAGCTGCCGTCTCTGGATGAGCTGCGTGCAAAGTTGGTTGGTATGATCAATACCCCGGCAACGCGTATCGCAGGTATCACCCAGGCTCCGGCAGGACAGCTTGCTCGCGTCTTTGGTGCCTATGCCAAGACCGGCGAAGCAGAAGCCGCCTGAGAGTTTACGCTGCGGCGTAATCTTGAATCCCATCTAACAGTGCATCACTTAGGATAATATCATGGCCGACCTGGCAAAGATTGTTGAAGAGCTGTCCGCTCTTACCGTTCTCGAAGCTGCTGAGCTTTCCAAGCTTCTCGAAGAGAAGTGGGGCGTTTCCGCTGCTGCTCCTGTAGCTGCTGCTGCTGCTCCGGCTGCTGCTGCTGCTGCTGCTGAAGAGCAGACAGAATTCACTGTTGTTCTTGCCGCTGCTGGCGACAAGAAGATCAACGTGATCAAGGAAATCCGTGGCATCACGGGTCTGGGTCTGAAGGAAGCTAAGGACCTGGTTGAAGGTGCACCGAAGACCGTCAAGGAAGGTGTTTCCAAGGACGAAGCTGCCAAGATCAAGAAGACCCTTGAAGACAACGGCGCATCCGTCGAAATCAAGTAATCACTTGATTTCAGGTTGCTATTCCTTAAGGGGTAGCAACCTCTGCCGAGCAGACAGATTAGGGCGGGGATCGCATGCGGTTCCCGCCCGATTTGCCGTTGGTAGATATAAGAGTATACTGCGCGGCTCGCTACGTAGTGAAATATTTGAAAAGCCGGTCGTTCCGGTCGCCCGAGGAGTTCGGAAGCCTTATTCCGGTCACGCTCTACGGACGACTCGAAGGTCTGGTGCAGAGGGCAGGGATAGATGAACGCGATCACGAAATCGTTCACGGGACGCAAGAGGATCCGCAAAAGCTTCGGGCGCATTCCCGAAATTGCGCCGATGCCCAATCTGATTGATGTGCAGCGCGCCTCTTATGAGGCGTTTCTGCAGATGAACGTCAGCCCTGATAGCCGCCAGCAGGCGGGTCTTCAGGAGGTCTTTCGGTCGGTTTTCCCGATTAATGACTTCGCCGGCCGCGGTCGTCTGGACTTTCAGTCCTACGAATTCGAAGAGCCGAAATATGACGTTGAAGAGTGCATTCAGCGAGGCCTGACTTATGCAGCTCCCCTGAAGGTTATTCTTCGTCTCACGACGTGGGACATCGATGAAGATACGGGCTCGCGCTCAATTCACGATCTGAAGGAGCAGCCGGTTTACATGGGCGATATGCCGCTCATGACCGATAACGGTACCTTTATTATTAATGGTACAGAGCGCGTCATCGTTTCCCAGATGCATCGCAGCCCTGGTGTTTTCTTTGATCACGACAAGGGCAAGACGCATTCCTCAGGTAAATATCTTTTTGCCGCGCGTGTTATCCCATACCGTGGATCTTGGCTCGACTTTGAGTTCGATGCCAAGGACCTGATTTACGTTCGTATTGATCGTAAGCGCAAGCTTCCTGTCACGACACTGCTATACGCGCTTGAAGGGGCCAACTTTATTGCTGCTCGCGAAGCGAAGCTGGCAGAAGGAGGCGATGTAGAGAGCCTGGATATTCAGGGAATGGATCAGGACGAAATCCTGAACTATTTCTATGACACCGTTACCTTTACCCGGATGGGCGAAGAGTGGGCGCGTTCCTTCGATGCGGATGCATTCCGTGGCAAGAAGCTCCTCAGTCCTCTTGTTGATGCCGACACCGGTGAAGTCGTTGCAGAGGCAGACGCCAAGCTGACCGCACGTATGGTGCGGAAGATTGCTGAAAACACGCGTGTGGTTCAGGTCGGTCGTCTAGACGTCCTCGGTTGCTTCCTTGCTCATGATCTCGTCAATGAGAACACGGGCGAAATTTATGGTGAAGCTGGCGAAGAGCTGACTGAGGACCGTCTCGTCGCTCTCGAAGAAATTGGCATTACAGAACTTCCGACGTTGTCCGTCGATGGTGCTCACGGCCCCTGGATACGTAACACACTTGCTGTCGACAAGAATGCGTCCCGTGACGAGGCCTTGATCGATATCTATCGTATTATGCGCCCTGGTGAGCCGCCGACCAAAGAGACGGCTGAGACCATGTTCCGTGGCCTGTTCTTTGATCAGGACCGCTATGACCTCTCCTCCGTTGGTCGCGTGAAGATGAACATGCGTCTTGATGTTGACGCTCCGGATACTTTGCGCGTTCTGCGTAAGGAAGATATCCTGCGTACCATCAAGATCATGTGCGATCTGAAGGATGGCCGCGGTCAGATCGACGACATTGATAACCTCGGTAACCGTCGCGTTCGCTCAGTTGGCGAATTGATGGAAAATCAATATCGCATTGGTCTGCTGCGCATGGAGCGCGCCATTCGCGAGCGCATGGGATCGGTTGATATTGATACGGTCATGCCTCATGACCTCATTAACGCCAAGCCTGCTGCCGCTGCTGTGCGCGAGTTCTTCGGATCGTCGCAGCTCAGCCAGTTCATGGATCAGACAAACCCTCTTTCCGAAGTTACGCATAAGCGCCGTCTCTCGGCGCTTGGCCCAGGGGGGCTGACGCGTGAGCGTGCAGGCTTCGAAGTCCGTGACGTTCATCCGACGCATTACGGTCGTATCTGTCCGATTGAGACGCCGGAAGGTCCAAACATTGGTCTGATCAATTCCCTTTCGACCTATGCCAAGGTGAATAAATACGGTTTCATCGAAACGCCGTATCGCCTCGTCAAGGACGGTATCCTGCAGGATGGCTGGAAGTATCTCTCCGCGATGGAAGAGGACAAGCTGGTCGTCGCGCAGGCTGACGCAAAGCAGGATCCGGCTACTCATGCTCTGACGGATGAGTTGGTTTCAGTGCGTCGTGCAGGCGATTTCCGTCTTGTTCCGCCTGAGCAGGTCACGGCATGTGACGTTTCTCCGAAGCAGCTTGTTTCTGTTGCTGCAGCGCTCATTCCATTCCTTGAAAACGATGACGCTAACCGTGCGCTGATGGGCTCGAACATGCAGCGTCAGGCGGTGCCGTTGGTGAAAGCCGATGCGCCGCTGGTTGGGACGGGAATGGAAGCCGCAGTTGCGCACGATTCAGGTGCAACAATTGTTGCGAAGCGCCGCGGTGTTGTTGATCAGATCGATGGCGCGCGTATCGTGGTCCGTTCGACTGATGAGGACGGTGCAACGCAAGGCGTAGATATCTATCGTCTCCGCAAGTACATGCGTTCCAACCAGTCAACCTGCATTAATCAGCGTCCGCTGGTGAAGGTGGGCGACACGGTTCACGCTGGCGACATCATTGCTGACGGTCCGTCCACTGAGCTTGGTGAACTGGCTCTTGGCCGTAACGTGCTCGTCGCGTTCATGCCTTGGAACGGTTACAACTTTGAAGATTCGATTCTGATTTCCGAGCGCATTGCTCGCGATGACGTCTTTACTTCGATTCACATCGAAGAGTTTGAAGTTATGGCGCGTGATACGAAGCTAGGTCAGGAAGAAATCACCCGCGATATTCCGAATGTTGGTGAGGAATCTCTTCGCAATCTTGACGAAGCAGGCATTGTCTACGTCGGAGCTGAAGTGAATCCTGGCGACATTCTGGTCGGCAAGGTTACTCCGAAGGGTGAGAGCCCGATGACGCCTGAAGAGAAGCTTCTTCGTGCGATCTTCGGTGAGAAGGCATCAGACGTTCGTGATACCTCTCTGAAGTTGCCTCCTGGAACAAGTGGTACGATCGTCGATGTCCGCGTTTTCTCACGACGCGGCGTGGATAAAGATGAACGCGCGATGGCTATCGAGCGTTCGGAAATTGAGCGTCTTACGAAGGATCGCGACGACGAACGTTCTATCCAGGAGCGTAGCTTCCATAACCGTCTGCGTGAGCGTTTGGTTGGTCAGGTAGCTGGTGCGGGCTTCAAGGGTATTCGCTCTGGCACGCCCATCACTGTTGAAGTTCTTGATGAGCATCCAAGGGGAGCTTGGCGCAATATTACCGTCAGCTCAGATGAACTGACTGCAGAGCTGGAAACGCTTCGTCGTGAGTTTGATGAGGCTGTCCGTCGGATCAATGCGCGTTTCGACAGTAAGGTTGAAAAGCTGCAGCGTGGTGACGAGCTTCCTCCCGGTGTGATGAAGATGGTTAAGGTTTTTGTCGCGGTGAAGCGTAAGCTTCAGCCGGGTGATAAAATGGCTGGCCGTCACGGTAACAAGGGTGTCGTTTCACGGGTTGTACCTGTTGAGGATATGCCCTTCCTTGAGAACGGTCAGCCTGTCGACCTTCTGCTGAATCCGCTGGGTGTGCCGTCCCGAATGAATGTCGGACAGATCCTTGAAACCCATCTCGGCTGGGCATGTGCCAATATTGGTGCTGGCATTGGCGAAATGGTGGATGAGTATCAGCGTAACGGGGAGCGCAAGCAGGAACTCTTGGATCGTCTGAAGGAAATTTATGGTGACGAAATCTATGACATGGATATCGCCACACTTCCGAACGAACAGCTGATCGAACTCGCAAATAACCTGCGTAAAGGTGTTCCGATTGCTACCCCTGTGTTCGATGGTGCTTCCATTCCGGACATTGAGGATATGTTGCTCAAGGCGGGTGTTAATAAGTCGGGTCAATCCCAGCTTATTGATGGTCGTACAGGTGAGAAGTTCGAGCGTCAGACGACTGTTGGCTACATCTATATGCTGAAGCTGCATCATCTCGTCGACGACAAGATCCATGCCCGATCCATTGGTCCTTACTCTCTTGTTACCCAGCAGCCGCTGGGTGGTAAGGCTCAGTTTGGCGGTCAGCGCTTCGGTGAGATGGAAGTTTGGGCTCTCGAGGCATATGGCGCAGCGTACACCTTGCAGGAAATGCTGACGGTGAAGTCGGATGACGTTTCCGGCCGCACCAAGGTCTATGAGGCGATTGTACGTGAACAGGATGACTTCGAAGCAGGTATTCCCGAGAGCTTCAACGTTCTTATCAAGGAACTGAAGTCACTTGGCTTGAATGTCGACCTCGAGCAGGGCGCCGCGTAAGCGGTGCTCATGTCTCTCTCTTCGCGATTCATTTTTGACGTGCCGGCGGGACGCCGCCTGGCATTTTGGGGTTTCGGCGCATGAACGAACTCATGAAAATTCTGGGTCAGACCGGCCAGTCGGTGACCTTCGACCAGATTAAGATCCAACTCGCATCCAGCGAGCAGATCCGTTCGTGGTCTTACGGCGAAATCAAGAAGCCGGAAACCATTAACTACCGTACGTTCAAGCCAGAACGTGACGGCCTCTTCTGTGCTCGTATTTTTGGTCCGATTAAGGATTATGAATGCCTTTGCGGTAAATACAAGCGGATGAAGTTCCGTGGTATTGTCTGCGAAAAATGCGGTGTTGAAGTCACGCTCGCAAAGGTACGTCGCGAGCGTATGGGGCATATCGAACTGGCATCGCCGGTCGCCCATATCTGGTTTCTCAAGTCGCTTCCGAGCCGTATCGCCACGATGCTCGATTTGCCTCTGAAAGATGTCGAGCCAGTCCTATATTTCGAGAAGTTCCTCGTTCTCGATAAGGGTATCTGTGAATCTGATCAGGTAGATTCCTACAAAAACGGCAAAAAGCGTGACCAGTATCTGCTGGACGAAATGCGTTGTGAAGATATTCTTGATGAATATCCGGATGCAGGCATCGACGTTGGAATCGGTGCAGAAGCGATTAAGCGTGCTCTTTCCAGCTACGACTGGGGTATTCCAAACGCACAGGAACGCGAGCTGAGCCTTTCTGCAAAGTCCAAGGGACTGCAGGATCCGTTTGACTATGACGCAGAAGTCATGGAAGGCGATTCCGAAAAGACCATGATGCGCAAGAAGCTGCGCAAGGCCACTTCGGAAGCAGCTCGTAAAAAGCTCGTCAAGCGTCTGAAGCTTGTCGAGGCATTTGTCGAGAGTGGCTCGCGCCCTGACTGGATGATCATGGATATCATTCCAGTCATCCCGCCTGAGCTTCGTCCGCTTGTGCCGCTTGATGGCGGCCGCTTTGCGACGTCTGACTTGAATGATCTTTATCGCCGGGTCATTAACCGCAACAATCGCCTTAAGCGCCTTATTGAGCTCCGTGCGCCTGATATCATCGTCCGTAACGAAAAACGGATGCTTCAGGAAGCTGTGGATGCACTGTTCGATAACGGACGTCGTGGCCGCGCGATTACGGGTGCCAACAAGCGTCCGCTAAAATCCCTTTCGGATATGCTGAAGGGTAAGCAGGGACGTTTCCGTCAAAATCTCCTTGGTAAGCGTGTTGATTACTCGGGCCGTTCGGTTATCGTCGTGGGCCCAGAGTTGAAGTTGCATCAGTGTGGTCTTCCGAAGAAGATGGCGCTTGAGCTTTTTAAGCCGTTTATCTATTCGAAGCTTGAGAAATACGGTCACGCGACAACCATCAAAGCTGCAAAACGCATGGTGGAGAAAGAGCGTCCGGAAGTTTGGGATATCCTCGAAGAGGTAATCCGCGAACATCCGGTCATGCTGAACCGTGCGCCTACGCTCCATCGTCTGGGTATCCAAGCTTTTGAGCCGATCCTTATTGAAGGTAAGGCAATTCAGCTGCACCCACTGGTCTGCACAGCATTCAACGCCGACTTCGACGGTGACCAGATGGCTGTGCATGTGCCGCTATCGCTGGAAGCGCAGCTTGAAGCGCGCGTGCTGATGATGTCCACTAACAACATCCTCAGCCCCGCAAATGGTAAGCCAATCATTGTTCCTTCGCAGGATATCGTTCTGGGACTCTACTATCTCAGCCTCGAAATCCCTGAGTACCGCGCCACACCTGATGAAGCGGTTATCAAGGACAACAAAGTCATCACCGCTGCTCCCCCGGCATTTTCGTCGGTGGCAGAAATTGAATTTGCAATGGCATCAGGTTCCCTGAAGCTGCACGACAAAATCCGTCTACGTCTTGAGACTAAGGCAGAAGACGGCAAGACCGTTCGTCAGGTACTGCTGACAACGCCTGGGCGTGCGCTTATTGCGCAGATCTTGCCTAGACATGCTGCAATTCCGTTTAGCCTCGTGAACAAGCAGCTGACGAAGAAGAACGTCTCCGACGTCATTGATTCTGTATATCGCCATTGTGGCCAGAAGGAAGCAGTGATTTTCTGTGACCGTCTGATGGGTTTGGGCTTTCGTCACGCTGCACGTGCAGGCATTTCCTTCGGCAAGGATGACATGATCATTCCGGCCGAGAAAACTGTGCTGGTTGATCGTACGGCAGCCGAGGTTAAAGAGTTCGAGCAGCAGTATCAGGACGGTTTGATTACGGCTGGTGAGCGCTATAACAAGGTGGTTGATGCGTGGTCGCGATGCACGGATGAAGTGCAGGCCGCTATGCTCAAGGAAATTTCGAAGCAGGTTATCGGAAAGCCCACCAATTCGGTGTGGATGATGAGCCATTCCGGTGCTCGTGGTTCGCCAGCTCAGATGAAGCAGCTTGCGGGTATGCGTGGTCTGATGGTGAAGCCTTCAGGCGAAATTATCGAACAGCCGATCATTGCCAACTTTAAAGAAGGCCTTTCGGTTCTCGATTATTTCACATCGACCCATGGTGCTCGTAAGGGTCTTGCAGACACGGCTCTGAAAACTGCAAACTCGGGTTATCTGACGCGTCGTCTTGTGGATGTCGCGCAGGACTGCATTATCGTCGAAGTTGATTGTGGTACTGAGCGTGGCCTGACTGTGCGTGCGGTCATGGATAGCGGCGAAGTAGTCGCGTCTCTGTCTGAGCGTATTCTTGGCCGTACAGTGTCGAAGGATATTCTTCATCCTGTTACGGGTGAGATTGTTGCGGCTCGTAACGTTCTGATTGAAGAGGCTACGGCCGAGGCAATCGAGAAGGCTGGCGTTGAAAGCGTTGAGATCCGGTCGGTATTGACATGCGATAGCCGCGTTGGAATTTGTGGCCATTGCTACGGACGTGATCTTGCACGTGGTACGCCTGTCAACATTGGTGAAGCTGTTGGCGTTATTGCTGCCCAGTCCATCGGTGAGCCGGGTACGCAGCTCACAATGCGTACGTTCCATATTGGTGGTGCCGCTACACGTGGTGCAGAGCAGTCAATGGTTGAAGCGCTGCGCGATGGTGTTGTTACCATTCGCAACCGCAATGTCGTTGAAAATTCGCAGAGAGTTCCCATCGTCATGTCCCGTAACTGTGAGATTCTTCTCACAGATGAAAACGGAACAGAGCGTGCGAAATATCGTGTGCCGTATGGTGCGCGCCTGATGGTCAACGAAGGTGAGGCAGTAGTCCGAAACCAGAAAATGGCCGAGTGGGACCCGTATACCCTGCCGATCATCACCGAGCAGTCAGGTACCATTGAATATCTCGACTTGATCGACAGCATCACGCTTGTCGAGCGCATGGATGAGGTCACGGGTCTGACGTCAAAGGTGGTCGTTGATTACAAGCAGGCAGCAAAGGGTGTAGATCTGCGTCCACGTCTGCAGCTGAAGGATAGCAACGGCAACGTCGTCAAGTTGTCTAACGGCAATGAAGCACGTTACTTCCTCTCGCCAGACAGTATTCTTTCTGTTGAGAACGGCGCTACGGTCCATGCAGGTGATGCGCTCGCACGCATTCCTCGCGAAGGATCGAAAACACGTGACATTACCGGTGGTCTGCCGCGTGTTGCCGAGCTTTTTGAAGCACGACGCCCCAAGGACCATGCGATTATCGCAGAAGGCGATGGCCGTATTGAATTTGGTAAGGATTACAAATCCAAGCGCTGTGTCATCGTCAAAAATGATGAGACAGGCGAGCAAACAGATTATTTGATTCCCAAGGGCAAGCACGTTTCCGTTCAGGAAGGCGACTTTGTTCAGAAGGGTGATCCGCTCGTCGATGGTCCGCGTGTTCCTCATGACATTCTGAAAGTCATGGGTGTCGAAGCTCTATCTGATTATCTTGTTAACGAGATTCAGGACGTTTACCGCCTGCAAGGCGTGAAGATCAATGACAAGCACATCGAGGTCATTGTTCGTCAGATGCTGCAGAAGGTTGAAATCCTTGAGCCTGGTGACTCGACATATCTGATTGGCGAAACGGTTGATCGAATCGAGTTCGAGACGGAAAATCAGGAACTGCTTTCGAAGGGCCATACTGTAGCGCGCGGAATGCCGGTACTACAGGGTATTACAAAGGCCTCACTGCAGACGCAGTCCTTCATCTCGGCTGCCTCCTTCCAGGAGACAACGAGAGTACTCACGGACGCTGCGACCTCTGGCAAGGTTGATACGCTGAACGGTCTGAAGGAAAACGTCATCGTTGGTCGTCTGATCCCTGCAGGAACAGGTAGCGTAATGAATCGTTTGCGTGGTATCGCAGCGGGTCAAGATCGCCAGCGGGTTGGTGGTTCTGCTGCTGAACTCGGGGATGCAGCAGAATAGCGATTGCTAACAGGAATGCCTAAGCCCGATTCTGTGATGATTCATCAGAATCGGGCTCATTTTAGGCAGGACACTTGACTTAAAGCGGAAGCCCTCGTAGGGTCCGCGCCCTCGGCTACAACTGCCTTAACAGGCGAAAAAGCTGATGTAGAATACAGAATCGCGCGTAGTACTGCTTCAGTCGTTATCGACATAAAGCTAAGGCTACGGGCCATGATCCGAGGAAATGGCTTCTGCTGTTTTCTCGGAAGTTGTGCGAAGACAGGCGGTTCAGCCGCGTGTCGGTTTGGACGAATGTCGTGGCGGCTACTTTTGTGGTGGCTGCCTGGAATTGGACAAGGATTGGGAAGGGCGCATGCCGACCATCAACCAGTTGATCGCGAACGGCCGTGAGCCGGCCGCAAAGCGGAATAAGGTCCCCGCGCTGCAGGGCTGCCCGCAGAAGCGTGGCGTCTGCACGCGCGTTTATACTGTAACGCCGAAGAAGCCGAACTCCGCTCTGCGTAAGGTCGCCAAGGTGCGTCTGACCAACGGGTATGAAGTCGTGAGCTACATTCCGGGTGAAGGTCATAACCTTCAGGAGCACAGCGTTGTTCTTATCCGTGGTGGCCGCGTGAAGGATCTTCCCGGTGTGCGTTATCACATCCTGCGCGGCGTGCTTGACACGCAGGGCATCGCTAAGCGTCGTCAGCGTCGTTCGCTGTATGGCGCGAAGCGGCCGAAGTAAGAGGTATTTGGAATGAGTCGCCGTCACCGCGCTGTAAAGCGTGAGATCCTTCCTGATCCGAAATTCGGAGACGTTGTCATTACGCGCTTTATGAATGCGCTGATGTATGACGGAAAAAAATCCACCGCTGAAGGCATCGTTTATGGTGCTCTTGAGGTTCTGCGTCGTCGAGGCGGTTCTGTCGCTGATCCGGTTGCGATGTTCCACTCGGCTCTGGATAACGTGAAGCCAGCCGTTGAGGTTCGTTCCCGTCGAGTTGGTGGTGCAACGTACCAGGTGCCGGTTGAGGTGCGTGCAGAGCGTCGTCAGGCGCTCGCAATTCGCTGGCTGATCGACGCCTCGCGCAAGCGCGGTGAGAACACCATGCAGGATCGCCTTTCTAACGAGCTGATGGACGCGGTGAACAATCGTGGTTCGGCTGTTAAGAAGCGCGAAGACACGCACCGTATGGCTGAAGCTAATAAGGCATTCAGCCACTATCGCTGGTAATCAGAACCGGCTAATGGGCTTCCGATAGGGCTTCAGGCTCTATTCTGGACGCCCTAACCGGCATGAACTTTCAGTCTTATCCCCAGCTCAGGTGAGTTGGGGTTTTGGAGAGAGACGATGGCAAAGGCTAAATTCGAGCGGACGAAGCCGCACTGCAACATCGGCACCATCGGTCACGTCGACCACGGCAAGACCTCGCTGACTGCTGCAATCACAAAGACGCTGGCAAAGACCGGCGGCGCTGTTTTCAGTGCATACGATCAGATCGACAAGGCGCCTGAAGAGCGCGCACGTGGTATCACCATCTCCACGGCTCACGTTGAGTACGAGACCGCGAAGCGTCACTACGCTCACGTTGATTGCCCGGGTCATGCTGACTACGTCAAGAACATGATCACTGGTGCCGCTCAGATGGACGGTGCTATTCTGGTCGTTTCTGCTGCAGACGGTCCGATGCCCCAGACGCGTGAGCACATTCTGCTCGCTCGCCAGGTTGGTGTCCCTGCTCTGGTTGTGTTCCTGAACAAAGTTGATCAGGTTGATGATCCCGAGCTTCTTGAGCTCGTTGAAATGGAAGTGCGCGAGCTTCTTTCATCTTACCAGTTCCCAGGAGACGATATCCCCATCGTTAAGGGTTCCGCTCTGGTAACTCTTGAAGATGGTGATCCGGAGCTCGGTGAGAAGCGCGTTCTTGACCTGATGGAAGCAGTGGATGACTACATCCCGCAGCCAGAGCGTCCGGTTGATCGCCCGTTCCTGATGCCGATCGAAGACGTATTCTCGATTTCCGGCCGTGGTACGGTTGTGACGGGGCGCGTTGAGCGTGGTGTAGTTAATGTTGGTGACGAAATTGAGATCATTGGTCTCAAGGATACCATCAAGACGACAGTCACGGGCGTTGAAATGTTCCGCAAGCTGCTTGATCGCGGTGAAGCTGGTGACAACATCGGTGCGCTGGTTCGTGGCACGAAGCGTGAAGACGTTGAGCGTGGTCAGGTTCTTGCAAAGCCGGGTTCCATTACTCCGCACAAGAAGTTCAAGGCCGAGGCATACATCCTGACGAAGGAAGAGGGTGGTCGTCATACGCCATTCTTTACCAACTATCGTCCGCAGTTCTACTTTCGTACGACTGACGTCACGGGTGTTGTTCAGCTGCCGGAAGGCGTTGAGATGGTCATGCCTGGCGACAACGTTGCTATGGATGTTGAGCTGATTGCTCCGATCGCCATGGACGAAGGCCTGCGTTTCGCTATTCGCGAAGGCGGCCGTACGGTGGGCGCAGGCGTGGTTGCTTCAATCAGCGCCTAAGTCCTGACTAGCCGTTGGAATGGAAGCCCCGGTCAGATTAAGTTCTGTCCGGGGTTCCCTTTCAGATGCAATGGCGGTAGGACGAGACCCGAATTTTTGAGTTGGACGAATTAAGACTATGGACAACCAGAACATCCGCATTCGCCTTAAGGCGTACGATCATCGCGTGCTAGACAATAGCACCAAAGAGATCGTAAACACTGCGAAGCGTACGGGTGCGCGGGTTCGGGGTCCGATCCCGCTGCCGACGCATATCGAACGGTTCACGGTGAACCGTTCGCCACACGTGGATAAGAAAAGCCGCGAGCAGTTCGAAATTCGAACCCATCGCCGGCTGCTCGACATTGTCGAGCCGACCCCGCAGACCGTGGACGCCCTCATGAAGCTCGACCTCGCCGCTGGCGTTGATGTCGAGATCAAACTCTAAGGTCCAGACGATGCGTACCGGATT
>Ga0157363_1002250_pt1 | contig 16882 bp, 9 predicted proteins | sample AttsexASBM1_FD_111477 | JGI IMG/M metagenome (GOLD analysis project Ga0157363, IMG submission 111477) | Fungus gardens microbial communities from leaf cutter ant in Ribeirão Preto, State of São Paulo, Brazil - Atta sexdens ASBM1 | ecosystem: Host-associated > Fungi > Mycelium > Unclassified ... | reverse complement strand
TGTGTGTGTGTGTATGTGCGTGCGTGCGTGCGTGCGTGCGTGCGTGCGTGCGCGCGCGCGCGTGTGTGTGTGTGTGTGTGTGTGTGTGTGTGTGTGTGTGTGCGTGTGTGCGTGTGTAAAATTTTAAAATAAAAAATAGAATTACGACCATCATAAAATTTGCAGTAATATCTATTCTCGAATAATATCCATTTTCTGCTTGTTCCAAAAATAAGAATTTGTTGGGAATTATTCAAATAACTTCATTTTTTCAACTCACATATTGCCATAAAAATTAACTTTTGAAATATATATATATATATATATATATATATATATATATATATTATATATATATGTCATGTTTTCAACAAGTATTTATAAAAGCTTTATCTCCTATCACACATTTTCGGTAACTTACAGTTATATTGTAACATTTCGTACTTTTTTAATTTCGTATTTCTCTTTATTATCTTTCAGTTTTGGTCATTTGAAACTGTCTTTTCTTCTATGTGTAAATTTTCTTTTAAAGATTCTATTTTGTCAACTACAATGCTATTTGTAACATTATTCTCTTTCTCTTTATTATCTGTACATTCTTGAGTTTCATTAATACATTTTGTTGTATCCTGTTTATAATCAGTGTTAATTTTTTCGTCTGTGGCAATTTCATCTTCTATGGCTAAAATTATTTTTCCTTTTGAGATTTTGTCGTCACTTTTTAATGTATCACTCCGTTTTTCTGTATAATGTATATCAGTTGAAGGTAAAATGGTAATACTGTTTATTTCTTTTTCTTTTAGAGAGTTTTCTGCATCGTATTTGATGCCGTTTTCTTGCTCACTCATATTTTTAATTTGTTTAATACTATCACAATTATCTTTTAAGATTTCTTTAGTTCGTTCTGAATCTTTATCTTTCATTATAGGTTCCTTAGTATTATTAGCATCACATAACGAGTTTTCCACATATTGAATCTCATTTTTATCATTATTATTTTCTAGTGACGATATAGTTAACTTTGTTTTAGTATTTTCACATTCGAATGTTACAACTACTTGAACATTTTGCATCTCATCCAATTTATCTTCCTTCTTTCCATTTTTTTCACATGTTTCAATCTCTGTATCAATCTCCAACGCAGGTAAATCTAAGTTTTGCAAATCAGCCTTATCTTCCTTGTCTGCATAAACTTCACGTCCTTCGTTTATGTGTGAGTTTAAATTGCTGTAATTCTGATGATCTATATTATTTATTTCTATATTATTCATATCAGATTCTGTAGAAAAAATTATATTGCTTTTTTTTTCATCTATTGTCGTTATATCTTGTAATGGTCCTACAATGTTTTCCTCATGCTTTTGAAATTTAGATTGACAAAATTTTTGTAATTCTTTATGGTCTTTCCAAGATGATTCTATTTCATGATATTTCTGAAGGCTCTCATCTTCTCTTCTAATTTCTTTCTTACGAAAGTAAGGAGATTTATTACTGAAGTCCTTTTTCTTTGGTGAAAGTTGTGATTTTCGAGAATTTGAGGATTTGTGCAGATTTTCATAACAGATACCTTTAGGTCTATCTTCATACGACTTTGGACGTAAAAAGGACTCAGTATCAGGAGAAATTATTTCAACATCCGAATGACTGCTGTATGTTAGGCGACTTCTTTGTCGCGGCCCGACTCGTCCTGTTCCAGCAATACTTGGTGAATTTACTGAAATTATTAATTATAATCGTGAAAAAATATTTCAAATACCTTTTATATTCAGAAACATATCACTGTAGTTGTAATATACCTTTGACACTCATGACTGGACCTTTTGCCATGTTTCCTTGATTTAACGTAATTTTTATGCTTTTGTCGGTAGCAACAACAGTTCTCTTTTCGGAACCAGAAGGATTTTTAATATGCCCAACCTGATGATGCGTGCTATTAGAATTATTTTCATAATTATTATGAAAATGTCTCGAATTTCCCCGATAGGAACGATGACTACTGCGATTATGGCTTACATAATCGTTTCCTACAGAATAAGCAATTATATATCCAACACATATCTCCAATGATGAAAACATAATTTGAAATTCCCTTGGTTCTTATTTATATATAAAATTTATATATAAGATCTATTAGTTCTCACCATTAACATGATATCTTTTATCAAAATCTTTGAAGTCCTTTTTTATATTATCTCCTAATTTAGTTTCAGTTTTCGCCATTTCATCCACAATGTGCGCCTGCAATTGCATTTATGTGATCTATTGTATCTATACCAATCATATGACAACGCATTTCCTCTTTTATGAAGTTCTCACCTTGTTATTATCCCATTCTCTACGCCAATTACCCTCCGCAGTTCTCTGTCTGCTAATACGATCCTCATCGATACGATTTCTTTCAGCTCTCCAAGCTTCGTACTCTGGCTGATGCTCATCCCTGTGTGATCCTCTATTCGTTCTACAATCCTTTTCCTTAAAAGAAGTAGCTTATTTAAAAAACAAAAGTATCTAGACATATTTAAAACATATTATTTCATTTTAAGTTTTACGTACTCTTTGCGTTGCATCTTTTCCTCCTGATTTCTTCTTAAATACGCCTCTTGAATATTTCTGTCCTTTATTTGAGTTGTCCTTCGTACTCTCTCTTTCACCTTCTTCTCTCTCAGCATCAGCAAGAAAGTTATATTTAGGATCAGGTGGAGGCCCTTGTCCCTAAAAATTAAAACATTGATGAGCATTTCAATATATTCAATATCAAAGTTTTAAAAAATCTAAGCTTTTAAACAAGAAAGATCTCAACTCTTTTTTTTATCTTAATTTAATTAAATCAATCTTCGAGAAATGTTTAACATAAGTAAACAAAGAATATTCGAACAAAACAAATGTTGATGCTTAATAATATTTTGCGTAAATCTTACATTCAGTTCAAATAAACTACGTGCCAATTATTTGTCAGTTTTGAAATACAATCCTGAAGCTAGAATATGTAATATCACAAATTAAATTGATAAGCAATTTAATAATACTGATACTAATGCATTTTACTACGCTGCAAAGAATTTATTGCAAAAAATATCCCAGCCAAAATTCAAACCTAGATCTTTCTATATTTCATGCCATCATCATTTGTTGAATTGGAATCGATTCATAAAGATAATATTAAACACTAACTCTACTTTGAGCAAATGACTTCCTTCGTTTATTTTTGTTAAATTAAAATATTATCGAATCAAGATCTTATTCCTCTTAATATAATTTTTGTGTACCTGAGCAAAGGTATGAATTTTTCGTCCTTCACTACTTGTTGACTGAGGATGTTCATGATGTTCTTTGACAGATTTTAGTTTATTACTTGTTCTAGATGGATTAGAAAATTCTGGTGGCTCCTTCCTCTCCGGCCAATCTGTAGATGGTACCATTTGTACCAGCGCATTCAATTTAGCCGCCTTTTTCTTATCCTCCTCCACTTCCTACACAACGAAGTACATTATTTTCTATATAGAACAGTTATTCATCGAATTCTCACTCAATTCTTACCTCATGCCTCCTCCTAATTTCTTCATTTTGTTGCCTTATCTTGTTAATCTTCTCCTCGAGTGCACTCGCTGCCATCTGCAATTTAAAGAAATCAAATTACTAAGGTAGCAGATTAGATACATTTAAACGTTGAATTTATTTCTCCTATCAAAATCTTTATTAGAAATTTTATCACGGAGAAAGTATTTAAGTATTTCACATTACTGTGTGTTTTTTTTAACATAATTACTCGCGTGACGCTCTTATAGGGCTATCTTTTTAGCAAAATTTTTTCTGTAATTCATTTTTCCTTCTTATCTCTTCATATTGGAGAAAAAAATGAATTTAAATAAATACGAACTTTGTTCGGGTATATATTACCAGTATTAAAAATCTATAGTATATATAACACTGAATTACAGATTTTTAGAAGTACTAGTCTAGAAAGAATAGGTCATATATTGCAATTTTCATTATTCTCTTTGATGATTTACAATGAAATAAATTGATAATAATAATAGAAATATAGATTCTAAATATAGAATAAATTTAACAAAAATTAAAATTGTCAATAAGAGCCAGATGGTAGCGTGTAATTCAGTTTATTAACAATAAATATATCTCTCAAACTTCATCAAAGGAGATAATAATTAATAATATAAATTTTCGGTTCTGTTTCAGGCCTTCCTTAGATCCGCCTTTATACAATGCGGCTAAATTCGTAACTGATAAATACCAATATAATGAGTGTGATGTAATTAACAAGTTAAATAGAATAGAATTTAATGAAATACGTACAATGAACCATAATAAGGTGCATTGTTATGAAATTATATCAGATTAATAATATTAACAAATTCCTTTAGATAAAAATAAAGAAAGAAAATTTTTTTTCATTGTAAAACGAATTTTATCTAAATATAATATGTATCTAAATATAAATAGCATTCACATATATTTAGACTATTTAGAGAATTCATAAGATGGAGATATTTTGGATATTCCATGAGAATAATGAAGAATTAAGATATGGGCATCAGCAGGGTTTTTTAAGGGGGGGGGGGCGCATTATACAAAATATAATAGTAATACCAATAATAATAATAATAATAATAATAATGTCTTTAGTGCATTTTTTACATATTTATATTCACAAATCACACACCACGCGCGCGCGCGCGCGCGCGCGCACACACACACACACACACACACACACACACACACACACACACACACACACACACACACACACACACACACACACACACACACACACGTGCACACACGTTTATTATTATTACTTCAAAAATATACCCAGATAACCAAGCGTGATTAACATATTAGACAAAGTAATGTATTGCACGAGTTGTTGTGAAATTGCAGCAATTGTTGATATAAGATGCAATTTATGTGCAAAGTGAGTTAGCAACATGGGGGCAAATAGACATCATCAGTATAAAATTTCAAGAGCAAACGTTGAGAATTAATAATATGTTATGTTGATGACAAAATGAGGGCACGTGATGAGCTCGCATTTCATACCGACAACATAATGGCAAATTGATGGCACATATATTTTACATGCCATCAAGATACTATCAACTTATTATTATCAAATTTAGAATTCACGTGAGGGCAACATTTCACACATACTGAGGAAGCATCTTGTCCCTAATTTGTCGACATCTACTACGACTGACAGCAACATGACATCTTAAACTCATTTGGCTATCAAGATATATGTATATAATTAAAATGTATATAATTAAAAGTATACATCTTTTAATTAAAAACTTTCCCACCATGACAAAGTTGAAAAAGATCTTGCTTTTTTAAATTTTTTATTACTACCACAAGATTCCATAGCAAGTTCAGCATTAGCCTGCCCTAATCAACACGCGCATTTATTCAAAGCGCGCCTATGCCCAGAACAAAAAATAAGCCCAGGAGGGAGACAAATGTCCTATTTTGGATGCTTTTCTGGATGCCCATGATTAAAAATATGTTAGTTAAATAATATCAGCTAAAACAATTAACCAAAATAAGCTAATATTAGCCAATATCATTCGACAAATTTTAATATTAGGCCATGAACATGTTTTTGCCATGAAAATATTTGCAAGAAACAAAACAAATAATTTGATTTATAACAAAATGATCATATTTTTCTATAATTTTAGGTTAATAACGACTAACGAGTAAATAAAAGAAGTTATAAAATAAATTTTTACACAAAACATTTATTATTATTTGATCAATATTTCAATAAAATTTTATTTCTTATCTTAATATTTCTCATCAAAAATTTACATATTATAAGATTTATTACAATTATACATAAAAATCAAAACAAATAAAAAAATTAAATAACTTTTAAAACAATTATAAGAGAATTGTGCTCAAATTTTATACATATATATTCATAGACGTAAAAATAAAATAATTTATAAAATTTTTACATTTTTGGTATTGCTTTTAAATGTGACATACATCTTTAAGCATGTAGTAGATTTCCTGCTTTGATAATGGGATGATTGAATCAAACTATATACTCGCGCAATATCACAATAGGATCGATCATGTCACTGCGTGCTGCAAAAGGAAAGTCTTCCGAATTTTCCGTCCTCTATTTAAATAAAATTGATTGTAAACAGTCGAGTCTTTCATGAGCGCGCATCATTCGTTAAAACACAAGTTAGCTAGGACTTTAGCACAAAGATGATCGTAAATGAATCATAATCGTAGATCAACGCACAATGTTTTGATCAACCTACAACTACGACTTACGTTCCACGATTCAGTTACAGTCATCTTTGTGCTTAGGCCCTTACCTGTGCGAGATCTCACTAGTGGAAGAACGCGGCTGAATCTCCTACATTAATCCGCCCGATGGGGCTCTGCAACGCAAAAAGCTAGACGGATCATCATATTTCCCGTCGCGAACAAATCAACGAAGCGCGGAAATTCACGAGTCCTTGATTCGATTCTAGGCAACGGAATTTTCGAAAAATCACCTCAATTTCGTTCATTTTGGCCAAAACTCGTTTCGTTCTCAATACAGTGGATAATAAACTTCAACAATACTGTTTACGTGAATTGTTGCTGCATTTAATTTTAATCAGGAGGGTGACTGATCGACATGGATGCCTACAGTTAAATGCTACATAAAGGAAATCGCAATGAGATAAGCTTCAGCTAGGCGAAGCGTGATCAAGATAACGCGCAGTAACATGTCACTTCGCCGTAATTGCGATAATAACATACGGCGAATAGATGCGTAGGAGCCTCGCAGAACTGAAGTGACTGAGTGGCGAAATTGATTTGGTGAGACTAGAGCAGTGAAGCAGCCTGCAGTAATGCGAATTCTAGTGCTGCCAGATTCCGGTTTGATTTGCGCTACCACTTGGTAGCGCGTGGTGAGAGAAGAGTGGTAATAGGTCTGTTTGACTTGCTTACACTTTTTTACACTTTTTACACTTAAAATGAGATAAATTTGGCGCTGAAAAGAGAAAAAGCGAAGATGCTGAGTGTAAAAAGTGTAATGGCGAATAAAGCACACTTGCACTGACTCTGCACTAGTGCTGCTCTGACATGGTACCAGTGTAGCATGGTCTTGGAATAAATGCGCTCGATCATAGTGCAGCACTAACTTAGAGCAACACTGTACTAAAGTAAAACAATTAACACTAGATCTGTTCTTTTTGGCTGAACTTTTGCATCAGTTTATCTTTCTTCCTCTTCTCCTCTCAGCAAACGAGAATTGAAATGGATTAAAATGAATTCAGATTTTCAGAAATACGGATTCATGAATGTTAAAATGAATCCTTTTCAATCCTGAATGCATTTTTATTCATTTATAGGAATTGCATAGAGTATATCTCTATGCCTTTCAATCTAAAAATAATATTAGCATTTTCTGTACATTGTGAATACTACTCAATTCAGAATTGTGAATAGGAAATATATTTTTTTTAATTCAAAAAATTCGAAAATAATATCAACAATTTCTATGCAACGTGAAAACTGCTTAATTCAATATTCTGAATATAAAATGTAATTTTTCAATCCAATTGAATAAAACAAGTTTTCATTTAAAATAAACTATAAATGCTACTTAAATTATTTAAAATTATAAGTAAAATCTTTTTCGTTTTAATCCAAGTTGAAAAAAGTTGTAACGTAAAAATAATTAAGCTATGTTCTTTCGTTTCTTTTTGATTAGAAATAAAATGAATAATCGATATAAACACTCATAAATCAAGTCGAACACAGCTCAAATATTAGGCTAATCACGGCGCGCGACACTGGCCAAGCGAGATTAGGTTATCCGACATTTATCCAATGTTGTCTCATAATAATATAAATTGTTTATATTATATCTGTTAAATAATGATATTTTCATTACATTTATATAATTTGTTACTAGTTTAGTGATTATAATTGAAGTAAAGAATGAATAACATCTTTACCAATTGAAGAAGTGGTGTAACGGGTAATGTCTTAGGAATAAAATTTGTAAAAATTTAAATATGAATGTTTTTTTTTCGAATATTAATATGATTAGTCAGCTCGGATTCAATTTATTTTAATTCATTCAATCCATTTTCATGGATTTAAAGTACGCATTAAAAAAATTTTAATCCATTCTCGTTTGCTGGGCTGAAGAAAAAAGGAAAAAAGATAAACTTGTGCAAAAGTTCAGCTAAAAAGAACAGATCTACTGATTTGGCAGTGCGTATTAGTGCACTGAGTGCGAACTTTTTCGATGTCACACATTCGATCTAGGTCTGTTCTTTTTGACTGAACTTTTGCACCAGTTTATCTTTCTTCCTTTTCTGCTCAGGAGGAAAAAGAATGGGCCTAATGCCCTCTGCCCTCTGCTAAGAAATATTCGCATTCGGTTAGATTGCACTGTTACTGTGCGAATTTCATGTTACATTCAGCAAATAAAAATTGCACCAGTGTAATGCTAAATTTGTATTCAGTTAAACAAAATGCACTGAATGAGAGCAAGCTTTATTGCACTGAAATTTTTGATAGTGTGATTTGATGGCACTGAATTTAAAGGTGATCATCAAAATAAATCAGGACAAAAATTGATGAATATCGAGCGTCGATTTCGATTACGTGATCTATTTTGACACTAAAAAAGAGTGTCAAGCACCTTAAAGGTGCTTTTCATGAGCGCCAATTGACGCGCGTCAACACAGTTTTATAACGTCGTGTTAGATCGGAATCAGACTACGCATTGAAGAATAAGATTAAAGATTGAAAGATTGAAAGTTTGACCAATCAGAACAAAAGGAGCTAAAACTTCTTTGTCCTCATTGAAATTTCAATCTTTAATTTTTAATCTCAATCTTCAATGCATAGTCTGATTCCGGCCTTAGTTTCAGCGTTTGTTTGACGCTCAGATCAGATTTTTCAATTTCTAAGCATCGCCCGCAAAAGAATTGTTTTTTTTTTTAAGAAGCGAAATAGATTCATTAGATGTACTTAGTAAATTAGTCAATTACATATTACAGTAAAATTATTTATACATCTTCAATATACAATAAATGTATTGAAGAAATAAATTTAATTTCATCAGGTTTTAGTAAATACTTGTGGAGCTTGCGAATCTATTGTGAATGAAGCTGAGATAGTTAATCACAATTGCGAGGCAGGATATTCCAAATATTCTTGTAGATATAATTCAAGATATTTTTATCTACAATGTGTAAGAGTTCATTCAATTAAAAGTATTGATTTTATAAAATTATTTTTTATAGGTTATAGGTTAAAATTATATATATAAAATTTCTTAAAGAGACTTTCTTAATTTTATAATCAGTTCAGTGTGTGGTTAATTCAATGTATTTTACCTTTGACAACCAATATTATAGACAGACATTTGGTACTCCTTGGCTTCATCGATCGTAGTTAACTTTGTTATGGAAGACTTGGAGAATGAGGTGCTTGGGAGAGTTAATTTACCACTACCTTTTTACTTTCGATATGTTGATGATGTAATCATAGTTGTACCGATTACTTTGGTTGATATATTACTTGAATATTTTAACGCCTCATCATAGACTTTACAATTTATAATTGAAGTTGGTAACAAAAAAAAAAATTAAAAAATTAAAAACTTTTTAGACGATGATCATTATAGGATCATCGTGTGGACAATGGGATCATTTTCGATTGGTATCATAAAAGTACATATTCAAGTAGATACCTAAATTATTTCTCCCAACATCCGTTGTGCCAAAAAAGAGGAACGATAAGCTTAACAAGGCATTTCTGCTATTGCATCCTAAGTTTCATCAGAAGAATCTGGAATTCATATTCTGGAATTCAGTTCAAATTTTATTAGAAAATGACTATCCAATTAATTTTATTTTTGATATGAATGATCGACTAAAGTGGCTAATAAATAAGAAATCTTTCCAACAAAAAATAATAAATGATAATAATAAAAAAATCAATAATTAGTTGGTTCACTAAAAAATATCTCCAATAAATTTAGAAGATTTATCAATAACATAAGTACGAAATTATCGTTTTTTAATCTTAATAAATTAAATAAATTTATCAGAGCATAAGAACAGACTTCCATTCATCAAAGAGATTCATCAAAGAGAAATGTGGTTTACTGCATAAATTGTAATGATTGTAATATGTGGGCCAAACAGGTAGGTATCTCCAAACAAGAATATCAGAACATTATAATCATATAAGAAAAAAATAGAGCATTATAATCATATAATAAAAAATCATCACAATCAGTTATAACAGAAACATAAGACACGTTATATTAGGTATGGGAAAAAGTTAATGGCTTTTTTGTAATGCTATCTGGAAAAAACGCCACGAACTTTTTCCCACATCTAATAATTATGAATTCCGATGGAATGAAGTGGAAATATTGGACTCTGAAAAAATTTTTAATAAGCGATTAATATCGGAGATGTTATGCATCAGACAACAATAGAATGGTTTAAATTTACAGCTAGACACAGAAAAGTTAGACTCTGAGTATTTTACATTTTTTAACAACGAATTAAATATTTTATTTTTTAACTTTATACCTTGACTTTAATGCGTGACATTATAGCATGATATTATCAATTTAACAAAGATTCAGTCTTCATTTGAAAATCGTTGTGTCAAGACATATAAGGATTGTCCAAGAAAAAAACCTTCCCACACAAAAACTCACATATCCCCCAAACCACTTTAAAAAAAAAACAATTTTTTAATTTAGGCTTTGCAATGAATGTAAGAAACGATTGAAACAGTTAGTTTCATAATCGCTTTGTTCTCAGTTGCAAAATGGTAAATGAAGTAGAAACACGCAAATCCATAATCAAAATTTTTCAAGAACACCCGGAGTGGAGTTTCATCAAAATCGCGCGGAAGGTGGGAATTTGCAGGAAAACGGTGTCAATAGTCATTAGACGATTTCAAGGAAGACTTGACTATTAAAGAAGGATCTGGAAGGAAAAAGGATTTTCAGAATCCAAAAACAGCGAAGGGGGCATCCGAGGAAGTGACCACCATAAAAAATATGATGGAGGGGATTCCAGAAAAAATTAAAAATTTTTATCAAAAGTAGTTTTTAAAAATTTTTTAAAATATAGTTTTAATTGTAATTAAAAGATGTTTCTAAAATGGTTTGCTTTTGAAAATCGGTCAAGTGATTTGGAGGATATGTGAGTTTTTGTGTGGGAAGTTTTTTTCTTGGATAATCCTTATTGCACGGATTCTCGAAAGTTATCATTATTTTATTAGTATGACTGCTAACTGACTGAAAAATTTTTTTGTTATCTAAATATTTATTTATGTAGAATGCGGCGCTTATGGTAAGTGTAGGAGGAATAATTTTAAGAAATAATGATAATTGACAACCCAGCAAACGAGAATGGATTGAAATAAATTGATTCAGATTTTCAGAAATATTGATTCACGAATGTTAAAATAAATGCTTTTTAATCCTGAATGCATTTTTCATTTATAAAAATTGCATGGAGCATATCTCTATGCCTTTTAATTTAAAAATAATATTAGCTTTTTCTGTACAACACAAACAACACACATTGTGAAGATTGTTCAATTCAAAATTTTGAATAGGAAATGCAGTTTTTCAATCCAATTGAATCTAATTGAATCCAATTGAACCCAATTAAATCCAAAAAAAAGTATTCGCTATTTAAAATATTCGGATAGAAAAAAATTTCAACCCATTTTAATCCATTTGCTGGGAACTGCGTTGACTCCTACAGCCATTATTATTATTTTTTACTGATTTTAATTTTATAATATTTGCACATCTATCATCCACTAGTAATATTTTATTAATGAACACATTTATTTGCAAATGCTGCAACAAATCAATACTATGGACATAACCTACTTCTCCATACGAATTACAAAAATATGACGCGTGAGATCTTTTTCATTCGCGCGTCAAAATATCGGCGTCATTTATGATACTCTAACCTTACCCTTATCTGATTTTGAGCGTCAATGTATCCACTGACGCTCATGAAGAGCACCAGGAGATTCCTGCGATACTTTCCTAATCAAATGACAGTTTGAATTGTCATATTGATCTTTATCCAATAAACAAGAATCAATAATTAAAGATAATTTAAATTTTTTAAACGGTTAAAATAATATAAAATACTTTATCAACAATATCTAATTCGCTAATGTCATCAGGTATACATATTATTGTTAATTTTATATATTAAATATTTTAAATTAACAAAATAAAAGTTATAAGAGGCTTATTTGATATGTATCATTGAAAATATACATGTCTTGTTTTCAAAATAGTACACACAGCAAATAATGGATAATATAACGTCGCAATTATATGATAAATCTACTATTGGTCTCATTCAGTGCATTCTGTTTAACCGAATAAAAATTTAGCACTGGTGCAATTTTTATTCGCCAAATACAACATGAAACTCGCACGGAAACAGTGCAATCTAACTGAATGCGAAAATTTTTTGGCACTGGGGTAGAGCACATTAATCAAATGTGTCTGAAAATGTCCATGATGCTAGAAATCGGTCCAAGATCTCAGACAAAGAAAAAATTAACAAATCACATTTGAACAATTTGATTACATGACCATTGCGATTGGTCAATTCTTTTTTTATCCGAGGTCTCGGACCGATTTCTAGCATTGTGGATATAAGGCTTATGGCATCAAAAAAGTTCGAACTCAGTACGCACTAGTGCAATCTGCCGAATTCGCTATAAGTAACTATAGGAACTACACAAACCGTGCTGCTTGTTTATTTTTCCTTTTATAATATGGAGTGTGGTAAACGAAAAACTGAGCCGGTATTCATAATTAGATCTTATATTCAAGATCGTCTTAAGTACGGTCTTAAGAAATCACGAAGCAATCAGAAGGCTGCATTAGCGACTTAAGACATTACTTAAAACTATCTTGAAATAAGACTCGACTATGATTAGAGATTCTAAAGATCGACCAAAACCCGGCATAATGTTGTGAAATTGGAAATCTCGTGATCTTGGAAATGTACGCCAATTTTGATGAGAATCCTGACAACAAGCTGCTCGACAAACGAGAATGGATTGAAATGAATTGAAATGGATTCAGATTTTCAGAAATATTGATTCATGAATGTTAAAATGAATATTTTTCAATCCTGAATGCATTTTTATTCATTTATAGGAATTGCATGGAGCATATCTCTATGCCTTTCAATCTAAAATAATATTAGCATTTTTTGTACATCGTGAATACTACTCAATTCAGAATTGTGAATAGGAAATACTATGCATTGTGAATACTGTTTAATTCAAAATTTTGAATATCCGGATTAAACCCTGATCCAGATTAAATCCTCAGTGATAACTAGACCGTCATCAGAAAGGGAAGTAGGGTAGCCTTCATAAATCCATCTATGATTGGGGCTCAGATGCGTTCTCTCTCGTGCGAAACCTGGGCTAACATAAGTGCGCCCTTTTCTAAATGAGGACTACCACCACTCCTCGAATGCTCGATCTAGAGATATATCTATGATCTCTATTATATGACACTTTACACCGAAATTATAACATTGATATTATGAAACTGGCCAATCACAGCTATTTCTCTGAAGAATGGAATGATTGTAATTGATCAGTTTCATAACATCGATGTTAAACTTCGACGTAAAGCATGTCGTATAAACGTAGTAATTGACTTCTGTGACTTTAAGCTAGTCACACACTTTCCGTAACAGTAACCGTAAACATAATGTAGGTTTTTGATTAATCACATTGCTCGATTCGGTTGTTCGTAACCGTAACTATAATACCAAAGTATAAATACCACACTATAAATACATACAAGGTGCGTTCGAGGAGATGCTATTAGCGCTATTTGTGTCATTTTTTGTTTTACGTCTAATAAACAACGAAGATAAAATGACACAAGTAGCGCTAATAGGGTTTCACCGAATGCACCAACAATATGGACGCTGAACTTTTTATGTGGTCCCCAATTTTTAGTGCTCTTGCGTCGATTTCCAACCATGTGGCTGCCTTCAGGAAGTTGAAATTGCAGATTAGGTTAGGTTAGGTTAGGTTAGCTAGTTTTATCAATTGATTTGTAATCATTTGAAACTTGCATTTTGAAATCATTGCTTCATATTGGCTGTCGCCACTAACTTGCGATCAGCTTGCAACTAATGCAGAATCGGTTTAATGCCTCCGGCACACCAGCGCGATGTTTATCGCGCGCGACATGTGATATCCAATGAGTATACCTTTAGATTGAGAATATCGATAAAGCTGTACACTCATTGTGATCATAAAGATGCCGTCCTATAGAGAACAAAAATTAGCAACGAAACGAAACTCGCGGAACATAAATCACAGCCACTCTGTTTTCTTTTTTATACTTTTTTTAAATCCTTTATGTCTCATTGAGTGGAATAAACGGAAGCAGAATACGTGGAATAATATAAAATTATACTTTTTATGTTATTTACAATACTTGTAATAATAAAAATAGTAATAATGTAATAATAGTAATGTAAAAATAGTAATAATGTAAAAATAGTAATAATAGTAATAATGTAATAATAAAAAAAATTTAATGTAAATATAATAATGTATATAACAAACTGATAAACATTAGAATTTCTTTAGCAGTAAAATATTTTTAACATAATCATAAAACTATCTCATAGTTAGGTTGATTGGTTAGCTTGATTCCGCGTTTTTGTCAGATATTGGGAGTACAAATAAGTTTTTTATCAAAAATTAAACATTTATTGTGAAAGAACAGTACATAATGTTTTGTTCAAAGTAATGACCATTGCTAGCCACTACTTTTTCTCATCATTCTGATAGCATGTGGATGTCGGAAGAACGCTTCATCTTTTGAGGCTATCCAATCATTGATACAATTTTTGGTATCTTCATGTGCTGTTCAGATAGGCAATGTGTTATCGATCGGAACAAGTGGTAGTCGGAAGGAGCAATGTCTGGAGAATATGGCGGATGGGGTAGAACTTCCCAGCTGAGTGTTTCTAAACAGGTTTTGACCGGCGCCGCAACATGTGGTCAATCATTATCAGGAGAATAATTTTGTCATGCCTGGAGTAGGGCGCGTTTTTCCTTGAGTGCTCGGCTCAATCTCATCAATTGTGTTCGGTAGAGAGCCCCAGTAATGGTTTCGTTCGGTTTGAGCAACTCATAATACGCGACACCAAGCTAGTCCCACCAAATACATAAGTTTTTTTCCATGAATATTCGGCTTGGCTGTCGATGTTGAAGTATGGCCAGGTGGTTCCCATGATTTTCTCTTTTTTGGGTTATCGTAGTGGATCCATTTTTCATCATCAGTGACAATGCAAAAAACCCTTTCGTTTATGCCTGGCAAGCAGATTTTCACATGTGAAAAATCGGCGTTCAACGTTTCTCGGCTTCAGTTCATATGGAACCCAATTCCCTTGCTTTTGGATCATTCCTAATGATTTCAAACAATATGAAATTGTTTGTTGAGTCACTCCTAATGTAAGTGCAAATTCTTTTTGTGTTTGGCACGAATCTTCATCCAATAATGCTTCCAATTTCGTGTCTTCGTACATTTTCGGCCTTCCGCTACATTCTTTGTCTTCGATGTCAAATTCACCGTTCTTAAACTTTTGAAACCACTCACGACAACTTCTCTCACTTAGGCGGCATCACCATATGCTTCTACAAGCAATCTATGAGCCTCAGCTGTAGATTTCTTCAAATTAAAGAAATAAATCAAAAGTTCCCGCAAATGACGCTTATTCGGCTCAAAACTCGACATTTTCGACAAAAAAAAATATATGATGCTGATACAAAATCGCTAATATTTCAAGGTTATGGTGTTGCCGGATGTCCAATCTTATGATATGTCGTTTTACATCAAACCATTTTAACTATAGTTTATTAATGGCGCCGTCTTTTGCAAACGACGGAAACTTATTTATACTCCCAATAGAATCTTAGATATAACAGAGACGTGCAACTGAGCATATTTAAAGGTTATAATGAATTGTCTAAAGAAAAAATAGTGTTATATCTAAGTATTACGTCTACTCAATGGATCATAAGAGAAAGAAAATAAACGGAATTGTAGGCTACTGATTCATATTTACATTCATATTTATTGTAATCATCGAATTATTAACATTCTGCTACTGTATCATATTAATGAAGAAGGCAAAAACAACATGTAACTAATTGCATTATATAAACAATAACTGTAATATACAGTATATAATATTAAAATTATGTGCAACTTTTGTTCATTTCGCAAATTATAACGATGAAATTATAACGAAAATAACGGAACGACTGTGATTCGTTCCGTTATCAATTTTCGCTCTTGGGACGAACAATCGAGCAACGCGATTGATCGAAAACTTTACTGTTGTAGAAAGTATGTGTGACTAGCTTTACGTCAAAGTTATAACATCGATGTTAAAAACGATGATAAAATTGATCTATCATATCTATTCCTCTGAAGAATGGCATGACTGTGATTGGCCAGTTTCATCGATATTACTTCAGCATAAGGCGTGCCGTGTAAACGTAATGTATGACTTTCGTATTCGCTTCTCTCACACTCACATCAGATCTCACAACATGATGGAGTCAATCACGAATCAAGTAAGCATTGACTGATCTCTACTTGTAAGATCTGTAGCACAGGCTAGTGACAAATTCACATTACTAAGCACTTTTTAACAGAATTAATTGATTTAAATGCAATTAATAAGTAAATCCGTTGAAAAAATGAGAGTATTGATAAAATATAAAATAGAAATAATATATTTTTTAAAAATTCGTATTAAAGTGAATTTCTCACTAGTCCGTGCCGCTCACCGTACTCCAT
>Ga0157363_1002249_pt1 | contig 16882 bp, 11 predicted proteins | sample AttsexASBM1_FD_111477 | JGI IMG/M metagenome (GOLD analysis project Ga0157363, IMG submission 111477) | Fungus gardens microbial communities from leaf cutter ant in Ribeirão Preto, State of São Paulo, Brazil - Atta sexdens ASBM1 | ecosystem: Host-associated > Fungi > Mycelium > Unclassified ... | reverse complement strand
CAAATCGACTAATGTTTCTATGGGGTTATGTTGACAGATGCCCAAGTTTATTGTATGACGTCTATGATCTATTTATTTCGATCACCACTTACTGCTAAAGCCATCTATAGGAAAACGGCGGAAACAAAGTTGTACACCTAATATATAAGTAAAATATTGTTAATGAAGATTATTATTCTTAGTGCGTTTTTTTTTAATATCCTATTTCATAATAATGGGTAAAGGTGGATTTTCCTGTGTGATGTGTAAAAACATATCTGGACAAAATGCAGCAATAAAGTTTCTCGTTTTCCAAAAAATCCAGAAATGTAAATAAAAATTTTCTCATATAGTACATATAGTACAAAGTTTATATAATGATATTGAAATTATACAATTATATTTTTGCATAGGTGTAAATTATGACTCAAATCTTGTAATCGTACGATTGATAGAATAACTGAAGAACTTCATAAAAATTATTGAATTTGTAGTGCTCGTTTTAATGAAAATATGTATCTTAATGACTTAAAAATTAGACTTCTTCCTACAGTTATACTAAATGTAACACAGATCACGTCAAATTTTATGACAAATTCAATTTATGATACTTACATTATTTCAAGAGATATATTCTGTTTTATTCGCAGTCGCAAACTTTGCGTTAATTGCTTGCGCTCCTCTTCTCATGCATCAAGTAAATGCTTCCGGTCAATGCAAGGTCTGCCAGGCAAAGCACAATACGCTGCTTCATATGCCCTCGCGGACCCATCGATTAATAATATCGATAAGGAAGCTGCTTCTAAGGCAACTCCTCCCCCCTCCGTCCTAGCGACTCATGCTTCAAGATCATTTAATAGCGAACAGGTCATGCTTTCGACTGCGGTCGTGCTCATTTGTGACATCGACGGCTCGCGCAGGGTGTGTCGAGCTTTGTTAGATTGCGGATGGCAAGCGAACTTCGTATCCAAGAAATTTGTGGAAGCTCTCTGTTTAGAAACGCGTCCATTAAATGTCTCGATTTCCGGCATCAATGGCACGATAACCTTGTCCAATCACGTGGTTAGAATCAAATTACAATTGCGACTCAACTCGTATACCGTGGCTATTGAATGCATTGATCAGGTTACTGATAAAATTCTGGCGGTTTCTTCGGGGCAGGACAAATTTAATTTTCCGCGCAACATTCGTTTAGCTGATTTCACATATCGTCATTTATTGATCTTTTAATCGGAGTTATTTTGGAATCTGATATGTGTTGGTCAAGTCAAGTCTTCAGACAAGCACCCAACTCTTCAGAAAACACAACTGGGCTGGATTTTGACAGGTCGTTTGGAGCACCATATCGATCGCTTCAAAAGTTCACTCGTTTCACGTGTCCGTAACCAATGCAAAATTACACGAACATATCAATCGTGCCTAGCAAATGGACGACATCTCTGCGCAATCGGACAATTAGACAATAGAGAAAAATATGTGCGAGAGTCACTTTTTAGACAACGTGTCTCAAAATTCTCAGGGTAGATATACAGTCAAGCTTCCGGTCAGAGAGCAAATGTTAAATAACATTGGCGATTCGTGTGAGCTCTCAAGCGGCATCGCGTTTCAAGCGCGATCCTACTTAAAATTCAATACGCGGCGTTTCTCGATGAATATTTATCGCTGAGACATATGCCTATTGCGGAAGAACCAATCGTTTTATCTTGCCATTGCATCTTCAAAACGGTCGAGTAAACATCGAAAATTCGTATTGTATTCGATGCATCGAATGTATTCGATTGCCGCAGTTCCGGCATATCGTTAAACGACGCATTTCTAGTGGGACCGACCATTCAACGAAATTTGATCTCAATTTTGATACGCTTCCGTCTTTTCACTTATGTCATCACCGCTGACATCATAAAAATGTATCGGCAGATTTTAGTGCATCCATCCCAGACACGCCTGCAGAGAATTCTCTGGCGCGACGATCTTTCTGCTAATGTCGATACGTACGAACTCACTACCGTCACTTATGGTACAGTTTCCGCGTTATTTCTAACCACCAGGTGCCTTAAGCATTTGATTGAGCAGCACGCTCATCAATTCACTCGCGGTTCAGCATGCGTACTTCGGGATTTTTATGTCGATGACATGCTCACCGGAGCGGATACAATCGACGAATTAAAACTAATTCGTAATGAAACTATTCAGCTATTAAAATTAAGAGCATTCGAGTTAAGCAAATGAACCTCGAATTGCCCTGAACTATTGGAAGACAATTGTGACCGTGTGTCAGTCATTATCAGAAATAATTTTGCGGACTCATGTATTCTGGGCATGCAGTAGAATCAGTGCCAGGATACGTTCCAATTTCTCTGCAAACTTAATACAGAACCCTACGTATCAAAACGAGTCATATTTTCCGCTAAATTGTTCGATCCTTCTGGGTCATTGTGATCGCAAAACTCATCTTGCAAGATTTGTGGCAATTGGCTATCCAATGGCCGAGTCCGTTCCTCAGGATATCCACACTTGCTGGATTACTTTCAGAACACAGATGAGTGATTTGAATCAACTAAGAATTCCTCGATGTGTTAAACTTAATGCCTATCAACCAATCCTGGAAGTGCACGGATTTTGCGACGCCAGCCAACGCGCTTCGGAGCCTGTATATACCTTCGCACCAAGCTCGGTCTCAACAATCATCACTCCAAGTTACTGTGCTCAAAGTCTCGTCACACCGCTCAAGATCGTTACTGCGATTAGAGCTATCGGCCGCCTTACTATTAATCGCTTAATCAACAAGGTTAGAGAGTCCTTGAAACTCTCGCAATGCCCGACTTATCTATGGTCGGACTCAACGATTGCATTAAACTGGATAACCTCTCCCTCGCGGCGGTGGTCAGTTTTTGTGGCAAACAGGGTGGGTGAAATTTAGCGCCTAACAGAAATCAAACGCTGGCATCATGTCGCATCCTCCGACAACCCGATACATTGCCGATACATTGCCGATACATTGTCGCGAGGGCTAAATCCCTGTGACTTAATCAATGCTGAGAGGTGGTGGAATGGCCCCGAATTTCTAAAATGGGATGAAAAACACTGGCCGCCCAGTGTCTTCACGCGTTTAAACAATAATCTTCTCGAATAAAGGAAAATCCACGTAGCCGCTTCCATTTCCCGTTCTTGCATCATCGACGACTTATTAAACAAATATTCCAATTTAAATAAAATATGCCGCATAGCATATTGTTTAAAGTTATCCAAGGCACACCGAGAGCACGCAGTATCTAATTTCGTGTCCCCCGTTAAAACATCTACCGCTTTAAATTGTATTTGCAGAATGGTGCAACAGAGAGTTTCTATCGTGAATATCAAGCGCTAGTCAAGAACGAAATTGTAAACGTCTCTAGTAATATCTTATCGCTATCTCCTTTCTTAGATGAAGGCCGACTAATGCGAGTTGGCGGGAGATTGAAAAATCCAAATCTCGCGTTCAATGCGTGCCATCCAATTCTCCTGCGACGCAAACACATATTAACTCATCGTATTATAGAGCGTGAACACACGCGAAACTTACACGCGGGTTTGCAAGCCACGATGGCTTTCGTGCGCCAGCGCTTTTGGCCGCTATCATTGCGATCCACCGTACGTGAAATAATACAAAAATGTATTACCTGTTTTAGGGCTAAATCTAATCGATCAGAGGCCTTAATGGGCTCATTATCGGTCAGCCGAGTTAACATCTCTAGACCTTTTTCTCGCTGCGGTGTAGATTATGCCGGCCGCTCTTATTACGTAAGGAAAAGCATCGAAACGCGGAGTCACAAAGCGTACGTTTCGCTTGTTATGTGCTTCGCCACAAAGGCGATCCACCTAGAATTAGTGGATGATCTTACGTCCGAACCCTTTTTTGTCACTTTTAAGCGATTCATTTCGCGTAGAGGTAGACCCGCGCATATGTATTCGGATAACGGGACCACCTTCGTGAGCGTTCATAGACAAATTCAAGAATCATACGATATATATAATAATCAACAAGTCCGAGATTAAAAATTTTCTGCGCGAGTTAGAAATTTCATGGAGCTTCATTCCGTCTAATGCACCCCATTTTGGAGATTTAGGAGAGGCAGTCGTAAAATCTGACTCGGATCGTGGGCAAGGCTCATTTGACCTTCGAAGAAGGCCCTCTGTGAAATAGAGGCTATCCTCAATTCGCGTCCCCTCTTACCGTTAAGTGCCGACCCTAACGACCTAACGTACCTAAGTCCGAAACATTTCTTAGTTGGCATGACTTTGAATGGTCTTCCTTGTGTTGACTTGACGTCAACGAAAATAGGCTGCTGCGGTGGCACGTGTAAAGCAAACCCGGCAGCATTTTTGGCGCAGGTGGAGTAATGAATATCTTCACTCTCTGCAAGTCCGAACCAAATGGATGGCTAACAAGGGAACTCAGCTGTCAACTAATCAACTTGTGCTCATAAAGCAACCGAATCTAGCTCCACTTAAGTGGGCAATGGGGCGGGTTTAGAAGGTTCATCCCGGTCCCAACATCGCGCGCACTGCAACTGTGAAAATTGCCAAGAGTTTCTACGTGAAGTCATTGTCTAAACTATCAATATTACCAATTGAAGTCTAGTTCATGCGTTATCAAACATTTAGGTTTAAGTATCTTTAGCTGTTACCTTCTAATTATATCATATCTCTCGCAAGCTTCTCTTTCAAATAAGAAAAGAATGACTTATTATATTTTTTTTCAGCTTGCGTACTTAGATGTTCACCTTGTTGATTTTCAGTGCAACTAAATACGATATTAAATCGCATTAGAGCAATTCGCGTGTTACGCTAACGAACTCATGCTTGTATGTCACATTGAAAGTCAACCCTTTCAAGGTGGCGTGTTCGGTATCCCTATCGTCGGCATCTAGTCATATCATAACAACTGATGTTCTACAAAACTGATAATATTCTTTTCATTGCAATAATATGTTAGAAACTGTGTGAAAAACTTAAAAAACTGAAGTTAAAAAACCACATATGTAGGACATTGCCGCAAAGAGTTAAGTGCAAAAACTCGTGAAGATACATAATACAATCACTATACACTATTACTACTAATATATTGAGAAATAGCAGCTATACGCTTACAATTTGAAGAACTGACTAAAACTGCGCGATCAAAATTTGTAAATGCAAACAATCAAAACAAATGTATTATATAATCATGTCGAATAGTACATTAGTGTTTCCACAAGGTTCCACTGCTTTAAAAATAAAAATGAGAGTTACTTCGTAGAAATCGTGCGTTCCCAAACAGAAGAAGAGGGGAAATGAGAATCGCTTCGCGTAGGAGTCATGCGGCTCCACAGGGAGGAGAGTGAATTTTTTCAGAAACATTTTTCAGAAATACTTAGAAATATTCTAAGGAAAGTTTAATGATATGTAATAACCTAACCCTAACCCAATGATACACGCTTTTTATTGTTTCATTTTTCGGTCCAGCAGTATCAATGTTTTTACATGAAGATTTTTTTATTTAAATTAAATTACATTGAATAAAAACATAGTTTACTGTTTATTTCTTTCGTCTTTTTCATGACGCATGTCTTATAAGTTCAAATTTATTTATTAGACTTAAACCAAAAGCTCGCACAACTTTTGTAACTTATACAGTTTCACGTTTTTAGTATTATGTTACTTTGAATGAATTGCGATATAAAAATTTCATATAAGAAGAATTAAAGCCATTTGGATTCAAATAGAAAGATCCTTCAATGAGAACATAAAGATATATATTTAGATTTTATTGTATAAAAATTAAAAATAATATCACTTGGATTATATTTTTTATTAACTTGGTAGGATTAAATTTAGCGCCAATTGTTGATATCAAATCTTTTATATAAATGATTCCATAAAATTTTATGGAATTTAACTTGACGCCAGTTGTTGATATGAAATCTTTTAAATGATATCACTTAATTTTCATCATATACAAAATTAATAAAGATAATTCACTTGGAATTTGGATCATTTTCATTTTTTAACTTTGTATAACAGAACTTTGTTCAAGATTCATATATGATTTGGATTGAGTGAAATAATTTTTAAAGATTATAATTTAGCGCTCATTATTGATATCAAATCTTTCATATATCAGATATATATCGTTCAAATTAAGTAGAATTTTTATTTATGGGATTAACTTGGTGACAAAGATATAAAGATATGTTTCACTTAAGTTTTATCATGTATAAATCAATAAAAATGTTATTACTCGAAACTTAGATTTCATTTTTTAATTTAATAAAATTTTTGTTTGCAGAGCACACATTGACAGCGCTTTTTTATCTTTTTTTAAAAAGATAAATTTATACTGATATGTCATGCATTTTGTGTCTTTAAGTGTTTAATGTCTTTTTATAAATAATATATGAATTAATCAATTTAATACATTTTTTCCGAAAAAAAAGCATTCTTAGCGCTTTTTCTATCTTTTTTAAAAACAGTATGTTTAAAAACAGTATGTACTAATATCATTTTGTAGTGTTTAATGTTTTCTTATAAATTTATTTTTTAATTTAGTGAAATTTTTTTTCGTAGAATATATATTTTTAGCGCATTTTTACCTTGTTTAAAAAATAAATTGATAAAAATTCAGATTAGGGAAGCATCCCTCAATGATCTTGACACAGTTGTCAAAGTCACGGATAATCTCCAATAGGTTTTAGTCGTCGATCGCCTTTCGTTAAAAAGTTATTAAGAAAAAAAGTTCTGCTATGTAAAACAAAAATTCTCTGCTTTAAAATTTAAAAAAAAAGTCGCTTCGCGCAGAAAGTCAGAAAAAGGAGTTTACATAGAAAAATATGTATCTTTAATTTAAAAAAAAATACTCAAAGTACATATAAAATAACAAAATAAGCGACTTTCTTTTTCTTATTTTAAAGCAGAGAATTTTTGTTTTATATAGTAAAACTTTTTTTGCCTCACTGTTAACAACTTTTTAGAGCAGGAAATTTATTTTAAAACAGAGAATTTTTGTTTTATATAATAAAATTTTTTTGTCTCACTGTTAACTATTTAAAGCAGGAAATTTATTTTAAAGCAGAGAATTTTTATTTTATATAGCAGAACTTTTTTTGTTAACTTTTTAATAAAAGATGACTGACGGCTAAAACCTGTTGAAGGTCACTCAGGGTTATGACTTTGACAACGTATGTCAAGGTCAAGATCATTAAGGGATGCTTCTCTAATCTGAATTTTTACCGATAAATTTATATACTAATATCATTTTAATATTTAACGTTTTTCTGTATAAAGAGTATAAAGAATAAATCAATTATTTTAATACATATTTTTTTATAAAGATTTTTAACTGTAACATCAGAGTTTATCACTCAATCAAACTTAAAACGAGTTGGAACGGTTATTTGTTACTAGAAAAAATTAATTCAATAAGTTTTTGCAATACCGTTTATTCAGTAAAGATACAGTAAACGCTAACGGTCAGATCTTATCTTTTTCTTAACATCTAATTAAGAAAAGGATAACGACTTTAACGTATCTGGATTCACGTTTGCAAACACTTCCTGTTATTTGTAACATGTTACTTTTATTCGTTATTTACGTTATAACGAATTACGTTATATATTACTCATTACAAATAACCTTTTCAGTAAGTAAACGCGTAATGATAAGAGAAATATTTTTCAAAGTGACTTTTTTAAGCTTAGCACAAAACTAGTGTGTAGTCAGTGTTATCGTTGCATAAAAACTGCAATGTGTTATCAAGTTATTTTTATAAACAACTATAACGATAAAATATTTATGGCGTTACTTTACTTCCCATTCCTACATTTTTCATATACTTATACAAATAATTGTATAAAATGTTCCTTTTCAATTAGTTATTCAGTCAGATGATTCATAAAATAAGAACCATTTTTAATTATAGAAATTTAAACTTTGGGTGGTCTGTTTATCAGTGATTTAAATATACCGAATAAGTATAAACCAATAAAATAATTCGTAAAGCATATGAAATTAAATTTAAAGAAGTCTTAAATTTAAAGAAGCCTTAAGATCTAATTATGAGCAGACATAATTTACAGTTAGAATTATCTTTCGATAACTTTTATTTAATTTATTCCTTTTTTTAATCTATAATTGTTACTTAAATCTGCGATATGATACTTGTTTTCCTGCTACACTTCTAGCTGAATTTTGATTATGGTACTAGCAGTGCCAGTATCGCAGTTGATACGCAAATCATACAATTGTTAATATTACTTTCTCATTAACTTGCCGTTAAAACAATACCATGATTCTGAATGAGCAAAGTTTTTACTCGTTATACGTTAAAAAATTATTAAAAACTAAATAGACAACTGAGTTCCGATAACGTATTTTATCAAAGCCATAATCCCCGTACGACATTTACAAGAATTTATCGTTCATTGAAGTTATTAAATATGCAATATGGTATTTAAGTACGATGACGATGATCTTGACGTACATTGTGACTTTTGAAAGGTTTTAGTATTTGCTCGTTTATCGTTAAAAGCAAAGTGAACAATTCAACACCGATAACTTTCACTTTTATATACGTTATGGAGATTATAACACTGAACAACTTTCGAAAAGTTTTAATAGTTACTTGCCGAACATTAAAAATGAAATAGAGATTTCAACTCCGATGATCTTGATTATGACATATGTTGTCAAGGTTATTACCCCGAGTGCTTTTCAAAGCGTTTTGATAGTTACTTGTTGATCGTTAAAAAGTTAAAAAGTGAAAGTAAGATGGACAGCTCAACTCCGATGATCTCGACTTGATATACATTGTGAAGATCATGACTCCGAATAACATTCGCGAGGTTTTAACTACCGCTCATTATACGAAAATATTAAATGTCCAATATTAAATATCCAATACTCAACTTCGATGATATATATTGAGATCATGACTCTGAGTGACTTTCGAAGGATTTTAGCAGTCGCTTATTGATCATTAAAAGATTAAAAGTAAAACAGACAATTCAGTTCTGATAATCAAAATCTTTACATACATCTTTTGGAGGTCATGACTTCGAATGACCTTCGAAAGGTTTTAGCCATAGACTTTATAAATACTATATAAACGAGGAATCAAATATAAATTTATTTATTTTTAATTTATTGAAGCATTATAAAAATACAAACGTACAAAGTTATTTCTCTACATAATCTCCGGACTTAGAAACACATTTTTCCTAACAGATAAGGTAGTTTTTTATTCCCCTATCACAATGATAGTTGTGACACTAGTCGATTGCGCAAGAATGACATAATCGTTATCAAATCTGCCCTCCAAGTGCTTCTTTTAGAAATCCAAACAAATGATAATCGCAGAGCGATAAGTGAAAGGTGTTTCAATGTAACAAATTCTCAATTTTTTGTCGAATTTGGCCAGTTGTATAGAGGGCATTATCATACAGCAGGATCTCGTATTGGAAATTCGCGTCTTTTCCGACAATATGCAAGATTTGTTTTGTCCAAAAGTTAGCAGTAATATGCGGCGTGCACAGTACGATGTTCATAGAGAAAATCAATGTACAAAACTCTTTTAAAATAAAAAAATACAGTTGCAAGGATCTTTCCAACTGAAACTGATGTTGGTGACATTCATTTTTAACTGTTTCTCAACCTTCTAAAAATTGTCTGTGCCACGCGTACACTTGAATCTTCTTGTCCCCGAATTGTGCCTTAAGCCTTCTCAAAATTTTGAACGGTTTTACGCTCTCTGTCATAAGAAACTTGATAATAACCCATTGCGCAACAGATGAAGGAACAGTAGTGTGGGGAGTCTTCTATGGTGGGGAGGGGGGAGGAATCTCCTTTAGGCATCCCTAATTGTAACGCTTAGAAGTCGCATCCCTCTTCATTCACCTCACGACACGTACAAAAATAAATCCGTTTATATTTGATTCACTCTCGTAAATATCTGCTGATATCTTAAAAAGAAATTAACCTAATTTCGAGCTATTCTTGTTTTAATTTCCATATACGTAATTTCCATATATGCATTCTGTCTGTATCGCGTGAATTTATATGAAAACAATGTTATCATTCGTGATTTCTCTATGTGAGAGTGAGTGAATACAATAGCGTTGTCTAGTACTGTCTTCAAACATAGAGGCAAAATCGGCAGTTTATTTATAGAAGTCTATGGTTTTAACACTCGTCACACATTAAAAAGTTATTATAAATGAAATAATATAAGGATATTCAACTCCGATGATCTTGACCTAGTATATTGTCAAGGTCATGACGATCCTAGTGAAAATTTTTCTCATAATTTTTATATGAATAGAAACATTTTTCAGAATTATTCAGAAATATTCGAAAAGTTTATATCTTCTCTCAGAATTTTTCATACAAGACTTCTGAAATATTCTGAAAATTTTCATTCCATAATTTTTAGAAAACAATTTTTAATTTTTTAGATTTTATAACATTTCAGCAGAAATTATAAACTTACAAAAAATCTTAGAAATCTTATGATATTTCATAATTAACATGTATATGAGGATAAATCAATAAGTTCTTAGAAAATCTGTCAGAGGGCACTCGCAGCATCATATTACATTACTTTTTGACAAGTAGCATCTTTTAGCTGATTACTGTCAAATTTTGAGCGGAATTCATCGCGTGATTTCATTTCTGTAGATGAATAAAGCGAACAAATTTTTTTTTTGCAAAATGGAAAAAACGAGTTTCAAACATCTACATATAAAAGGTTTAACGCCGAAAGAAATCAAAGCTGAGTTGGATAATATTTATAGCACATCTACATCAGCGTTTGCGACTATATACATTTGGGTGAATGAATTTAAACGTGATCGTATATTCACATGTGATGCACCTCGTTCGGGACATCCAATTGAGGCTGCTATGCTAGAAATCATCGATAAAGTCCATGATATTGTTTTGACTGATCGACGAGTGAAAGTACGCGAGCTTGTTGAGGCCACAGGCATATCACATGGCACAGTAATTTCAATTTTACACGAACAATTGGGTATGATAAAGCTATTGGCAAGATGGGTGCCGCGTTTGCTTACTGTGGACCATAAGCGCAACCGTGTCATGATTTCAAAACAATGTTTGGAGATGTTTCAACGTAATGAATTCCAGATGAATTTCTGCGTCGATTCATTACTGTGGAAACATGGATCCATTACTTCACACTCGAGACGAAGGAACAGTCAAAACAATGGACTTCATGTTCCGGATGAACAGCTTCAAAGAAGGCGAAGACCGTAAAGTCGGCCGGAAAGGTGATAGCCACAGTTTTTTGGGATGCATATGGTATAATTCATATCGATTACCTTCCATTGAAGCAAACGATCAATGGTGATTACTACGCAGCCTTATTAGACTGTTTCAACAATATTTTAAAGAAAAAACATCCCCATTTGGCGAAAAAGAAAATGCTCTTCCATCAAGACACAGATTCATCGGCACCGATGACCAAATTCAACGAATTGCGCTACGAATTGCTTCTCCATCCAGCATATTCGCCAGATTTAACCTCCTGCGAATATTTCCTGTTTCCAAACCTGAAGAAATGGAGGAAAGAGATTCACCACCAAAGAGTAGCTCATCGCCGAAACAGAAGCTTATTTTGAAGGATTGGAATCATATTATTCGAACGGTTTGAAAAAGTTGGAGAATCGTTGGATCAAGTGTATCGAGCTGAAAGGAGACTATGCTGAGAAATAAAAATGAATCGAATCAAAAAAAATGTATTTTACTATGTTTTTCTAAAAACTCATTGACTTGCCTTGGTAAAAAATTCTAAGAAAAGGTATAGATTTTCTGAAAAGTGTTTCAATTTATATAAAAAAATGTAAGAGTTACAACATACCATAATATAGAAAATCTGAAAAATTATATAAAAATTCTGAAAAATTGTATGAAACATTTTAAAAAAAGTTTTCACCAGTACATCGAAAAGTTTTGGCAATCGCTGATTGATTATTAAGAAGTTATAAAAATTAAAATAGACAGTTCACCTCCGATGAACTATCCTTGACCTTCACGTTATGAAAGTTATGACACCGAATATGGTAATCTTCGGAAGATATTAGCAGTCACCCATCACACGTTAAAACGTTACTAAAAATGAAGTAGGGAATTCAATTCCGATGATGATCTTGACATATATTGTCAAAATCATGACCCTGAATGACTACCGGTCAATTTTAGCAGTCGATCGTTGTTCGTTAAAGAGTTATTAAATAAAAAAGGAGGTTTGATTACCATCTATCGATTGAAGTTCGAAAGGGAGCGTTCTATTTGACCATCGTCCCAATTGACCACTTTGCGATTGGTTGCAAATAACCACATTGCAAATAATCACATTGCAATTAACCGCATGTTGCAAATGACCATGTTGCGATTGACTATGTTGCAATTGACCACGAATTGCAAATGATTATGTTGCGCAGTCATTTGCGGTCTGATACGAGCCGCGCGGGAAGCTCTACGCAAGGCGATCAGAAAGATCAAAACCCAAGCAAGGGAGGAATTAATCTCTTCCCTGAACAAGGATCTTTGGAGGTATTCATACAGAATCGTCCTGAACAAAATGCGATTTTGGACGTCCCCGATCACAGAATGCATTGACCTCCAGTTGGAAACAGTGGGGACCCATAGGGAGGAGGAGATCCTCCCATACATCGGTCCGCCGACCAACTAACAAGAGGAACTGGAGGTGACCAGAGAGAAGATCGCCTTGGCTTTTAAAAGATTGAAAAGCCGCCTGAGGACCCTAGAACCAGATGGGATCCATGGGAAGATTTGGGCCTTGGCCTCCGAAGAGATAGGAGAGCCCCTGAGACAATTGTACAACAGTTGTCTCAAGCAGAAACGGTTCCTCTCAGTTTGAAAGAGGCGATCCTGATCCTCCTGCGCAAGGAGGGCCGGAACCCGAAATCCTCATCGGCCTATCAGCCGATTTACTTATTCGATAAGTCCAGCAAAATGTTCAAGCGAATACTTGCCGGCCGAATCATTGAGTACCTGACCCGAAAGGGATCAAACTTAAGTTCCAATACGGGTTCCGCGAGATCTCTCGACGATCAATGTGATTCGTTAAATGAGGGCCTTAATTGTGAGATGAATGAGGGGAGGAGGGTGAAATTGCAGTGTCATTGGACATAACCAACGCGTTCAACATTCTCTCTTAGGGACAGATAGTGGGAGCGCTGGAGTATCACCAAGTGCTTCCCTATCTGATCTTCAGTCATGAACTACTTTCGGGAAAGGACATTGGAGTTCGGTGTAAGAATATGGACTCCGATGTAACATGGAGAATTCGTGCAGAGTGCTACAGGGATCCGTATTGGGCCCTTACTATGGAATATACCAGGTATGTAAATATGAAACTGGAATTTACCAATAGATGGCCATAGCTGTCAATGTAGTTGCCGTCAGACGGCGCCATTGACGCCATGTCCTTGTTCTGACATCTGACAAATATTTTCAACTCACAACAATACAAGTTTCATACAACAGTATAGTTTGTAATAGCGTTGAACATATCGAATTTTGTGCCTGGAAACTGCGATTTGCGGACAGCATTGATTTTCTGTTAAATTTGAAGAAAACTGCTGCAGAATCGCATCGAATGCTTGTCGAAGCTTACGGTGAGCTCTTGGTAAATCACAGTGTTTTGAATGGTTTAAAAAATTCAAAAGTGGCGATTTTGACGTGAGAAACGAAGAACGTGGAAAACCACTGAAAAAGTTCGAAGACAGCGAATTGCAAGCATTGTTGGATGAGGATGACGCTCAAACTGAACAACAATTCGCGGATCAATTGAATGTGACACAAGAAGCTGTCTCCATACGTTTGAAATCCACGGGAAAGATCCAGAAGATGGGAAAATGGATTTCACATGAATGAAAGACAGCAGGAAAACCGAAAAACCACTTGCGAAATGCTGCTCGTCAGATACAAAAGGTACGAATTGTGACTGGCGGTGAAAAGTGGATATATTTTGAGAATCCTAAGCGTAAAAGATCATGGGTAACTCCAGGCGAACCATCGACATCGACTGCAAGGCCAAATCGCTATGGACGGAAGACAATGCTCTGTTTAGTGGGATCAGAAAGGTGTGATCTATTATGAGTTGCTAAAATTTGGCGAAACTGTTAATACTGAACGCTACCGACAACAAATGATCAATTTGAATCAAGTTTTGTGTGAAAAACGATCGGAATATCAAAAAAAGCAACACAAAGTGATTTTGCTTCATGATAATGCACCATCACACACAGCAAAACTGGTCAAGGAAACAATTGAGGCATTTGATGGAAAATACTTTCGCATGCGGCTTACTCACCAGACTTGGCTCCGTCTGATTACCACTTATTTGCATCGATGGGACACGCACTTGCTCAGCAGCGCTCCACTTCTTACGAAGATGTACGAAAATGGCTAGATGACTGGTTTGGCTCAAAAGAGCAATTTTTTTGGCGTGGCATCCACAAATTGTCAGGTGGAAAAAATGTACAGCTACCGATGGGCAATACTTCGAATAAAATATTTTTTATCATTTTGCATATAAACGTGTATTTTCTATAAAAAAATTCCGGTTCCATATTTACATACCTGGTATTTATAAAAATTTTCGCCTTTTCTTGTTCAATACTTGTAAAATCTTTTTTCTTCTCCTCCGTTAATAATTAGAATTTCGCGATTATTCACACTCGGGATTTATGCGTTCTAAGACTCAAGAAAGTTGCGATTTCGCGCCTATACTTATATCATAACAATCATCTATTATCGCTTCGCGATATAATTAGATCTTATCTATATGTAAATCTCGTGATCCGTTCAGAAAATCGCATCATTGTACTATCCATTCGTTGCGTCGCTGGCTATAAACATTACGTCCGCTCTGCCTCTGTTTACGTGCGTGCATCTTAACAGTCACGTAATCGATTCTTCTCTGTTTTTTCGGAAATAAACAGGTATAATTGTAAACACTATGCACGCACATTATTTTCACCACGATCAACCAGCATTCTATACTTCGCTTCCCGAGCAATTCTATTATATCCGTTTATCAATTATGTTCAGTCATTATTAATTCGAATAAATCTCAGTTATTTACGCTTAATTTTTGATTTATCATATTTAATCTCCTACCATTAAGCTTTCCTTCTCTCTTTAAATAAAATCTAGCCTTAGCAGTTGTAGCATATCATACGTCTTACACCAGATCTCCCTTCGGATGCAGCGCTCATTCTGTGCGCTTTCCCCTTCTCTTCTCTATTAGTATCGCGTTCATTTCTAGTGCGCTTTACTCTTTTTGCCAATACCTGAACCCTCGCGCTTACTATTGATGCGCTTTCGATGTATACTTCCGCTCCCAGGATATCGCGTTCACAACTGATGCGTTTTATTTCTTTCATCTCCCTCATTTCCCATTTTCCGCATAAGTTTCGTCACGCGCTAATTAAACCCTTACGCCAATCTTTCTTAGAAAGATCTTCTGGGCAGAGGACGACGCGGCAGCATTAAGCGGCAACTCAGGAGATTAATAAAATAACTCTACTCACTACTCTACTCACTACTACTCTACACGGGAATTTCGATCCATCCATGTTCGGAGAACGGACCCTGTTTGATTATGTACATACATACAATACTATACATAATATATATATTATACATATTATACAATACTATACATAATATACGTACTATACATAATATATATATATACCAGGTGTATAAGCTCAAATTCGCTGTTTTTAGTCAGAAAAACACATTTTTTTTCCTAGGAAGCAAAAACAAATTTATTCAAAGTACTTGCCCTCACTAACTATACATTTTTCCCATCTTTTGTGTATACCACAAAAAAATTCCTCATTTTTCGAGGCAAACCACTTATCAAGTCATTTTCGGACATCTTCGTAAGAATCGAAGTGTCGCTTAGCGTGGCCCATCGACGAAAACAGGTGATAGTCAAAAGGTGCCAGGTCTGATGAGTAAGCGGGGTAGCACTTCCCAGTTGAATGTCTCCAAGTAGTTTTAGATCATTGTTGAGGCGATGAAAAGTGGATCTATTTTCAGAATCCTAAACGCAAGAAATCTTAGGTTGTTCCCGCCCAACCATCACCATCTTCCTCAAGACCAAATCGCTTCGGACGGAAGACGATGCTGTGCATTTGGTGGGATCAGGGTGTCATCTACTACGCTGTTAAGACCTGATGAAACTGTTAATGCTCACTGCTACCACCAACAACTAATCAAATTGCACCGTGCTCTGCGTGAAAAAAAGGCCGCATTATCGGAAAAGACATGACAAGCTTATTTTTCTCCACGATAACGCACCATCGCACACGTAAAACATGTTAAGAATTGTGTTACAAAAGATATTTAAAATATACAACTGGTGATCGCAACACCAAAAAGAAATGTATTAAATTTAATATAAAGCATAAAATTTTTTTATTAGATAGAAAATAATAGAAATAATTTTTATTTCTTTCCCTTTTTCCCTGTAATTAAGAATTAGTTAATAATAGCTGTTCAGTACGATTCACTAAGTATTGAAATAGTCGATAAGAAAGCGTGCTTGATCATTTTTGTATATTACTAAAAAAATTATTATCATAATTAGTGTTACTAGGTTGTATTATTAAGTGTACAACTTTGCTTCCGCCGTTTTTTTCCGAAATTCGAGACTTTATTGTAAAAAACTGGTTATATATTTATGATTCAAAGTATTGTCCATCGCTGCCCACTACTTTCTCCCATCTTTCGGGTAGCGTACGAATCCCGCGTCGAAAAAACTGGTCATGTTTTGAGGCTATCCACGAATCGATCCAATTTTTTACTTCTTCATAAGACCGGAAGTGCTGGT
>Ga0157363_1002247_pt1 | contig 16889 bp, 8 predicted proteins | sample AttsexASBM1_FD_111477 | JGI IMG/M metagenome (GOLD analysis project Ga0157363, IMG submission 111477) | Fungus gardens microbial communities from leaf cutter ant in Ribeirão Preto, State of São Paulo, Brazil - Atta sexdens ASBM1 | ecosystem: Host-associated > Fungi > Mycelium > Unclassified ... | reverse complement strand
CGACGACTACATACGCATGCTACCTACTTATGTACCTCCGAAGTGCATGCCACTCTCCGTGATTATGCAATTCCGCGCCTGTCAACCCATTTTCCAAGATGGTCGAAAATACGTTTAATGTTCAGTCAAGATCATATTTTCCCATCGGGAATTTGTTATTGGAGATTACTTTCGTGCTATCATTTTTAATTACGTGCTACATTTATATTAAAATACTATGGAGAATACACATTGTACACAGTGTTAAAAAATTGGAAAATTAAAGTTTTAGTTTTTAATACTTTGGAAAAATAAATCATCAAGTTTATATTAAATTTTATTTATGATAATTTAAAATGCGATATAACTTTTAATTATGGACTATTAATTATAAACAAATTAATTATTTAATTCGATTAATTAATAAATGAAACTACATACAGTTTTACAACATTAGCGTGATATGAGAGTCAAATAAATGCATTTAGTATTAAATCCAATTGTGCAACAGAAAGTGAGAATTTTTCTTTATTATATTTATTATACAATTGCTCAACAAAAAACATTCCGTCTTTATCTTGTGCTTTTTTCATTTTTCTATTTTACTGAATAATGCATATGAATCTAACAATAAAGCTTTATATAAAAAAACAGGTAAATATTTTGACTATCTTCATTATTATTTTAATACGATACATTATAAAAATATTCTATATATTCGAAAGTATACCGTGTTGATTGCAATCGATTGTGCCAAAAATATTAGTGTCATAACTAAAAGATTAGAGTGAAACTGTTTTCATCATGTATCAACGAATATTCAATTTAAATATATTGTAACTATAATATATTTTCATAATTGAACTTAATTGTATTCAAACTATATTTTTCTTTAGATTTATGCAGATACATGTAATTATATATATAGAATTAAATCGTGCAAATGTAAATAAAAATACATGTGCAAATATTGTAACGATATTTTATAAAATACTTGAAAAAGTACTTTCACGAATGACATCTGCGAATATTTTGAATTGAAATAAATTATATGAAATAGTGAATACTCGGTAATATTTCAGAATGTTTCATATATCTAAAATGAAAGAGACGAGAATTTTCCGACAATTTTACATCTTGTTTTATAATGGCAAATACACACCTATATAGTGAGGCGAGCGTACTTTGTAGTATGCCGCAGAAGCACATACTAATCTAAGGAACACTAGGAAAACTTTCAATGAACACGCGCAAAATTTTGTCGTGACCATGCAAGAGATATGTCTGGATAATTCGTTCCCGTTTCAGTGAGTGTTCAGAAGTCTAGGATAAGCGGGAACACGCTCGGGAAATAGGAAACTTTTCTAAACTATGAAAGTTCTATGTTTACTAGTGTATACAAACAACATCTGTGTTTATATATATAATTTTGCGCAGTTATCTGCCCAAAATTGTTAGGCTCTATTTTCATCATTTGTTTTTAAATCATCTGTTTTCGGTTATGAACTTTTGACAATTCAATAGATTGACAACTATTTGATTTATATACTTTAAAATATCTTAATTGAAATAGAAATAATAATAGGAGAGTGTTGTTTAATACAAATTGGTTGCCTAAATCGTATTATTAATTTTTCATTCATTTAATAATATAAATAACATTTAGTGATTAAATATGAAATAAATAAGAAATGAATAATAAAACAAAAATTTAATAATTAAGGTTATATTTTGTTTTGTGCATACTTTAAAAAAAAAATCAAATTCAATTAATATTAATTTTTGATCAATTTATGTAATAAATAAAAAAATAATGTAATTATGCAATTTTACTAATTTTTAAAATTATATTGCACTTTCGTTGTAAGAATAAAATTCAGAGAATAAAAAGAAATAATTTTATAAGACAAGTTTTAAATATAAATAATAGAAATAAGATAATGTGATTGATATAGAAGTTAATAGATGTGAAATCGATTTCATCAACATCGCAACAAAATCATATCACTTTATCCTACCATGGAGTAAAACGGTAGCTTTTCGTGAACATGTATTTATACGGGTGTTGTGCATGGTACAATTAGACATATTGTTCTCAGTTGTTTGCATAGCTGGGCTTTGATTCTCCTCCCCCTCCATTCCGGCTCAATTGTTTATATGTACCGCGATGGCACAAGGGTAACTGGTATAGTGCTGATAGTCACTTTGGAATTTGCACACTTCTATAAACTGTAGCAGTTGTACAACAATAACGACATATCAACATCCACGCGCCTTTTTTGCTTTTTCCTCCCGCATGTAGGTACTACACTTTTGGCATCTATCGCTACGAGCTTCGAAAAACATTCGCGAGTATCAGTTTGAATCCCATCCTCGAACTTGAAAAGGGAATTTCACCCGCAGCGCAATGGTCGCAAATATCGCGTCAAATACGCGCGACTCGCGCGCGCGCGGAAATTGAATATCGCTCTCGGTTGATCGAGTGACGTTGCCGTTGGTTGGGAATTTCACCAAGTTTCTACTGAATCATTATTGACGCACGATATCTCGCGAGAAGAGTGAAGGAGCTTTTGACACGAACTATCGAACTGCGAAATGCAGGATATTTCAAAGTTAATGAGTATTTTACTTCATTTTATTGTAAATGCCAATATTAGTAGTCTATTTTCTGGTTTATTGACTGCTTTAAGTAGACATTTACTTTAGATAAATTAATCTCTTTTTAAAGCAGTCAATAAATCGGAAAATAGACTACTAATATTAATATTTACAATAAAATAAAGTAAAATATTTTAGTTTATTTTTAAAATATCTTCCATTTTATACGTATTACTATGATAAATCTGTTTGCTTGTTTCTTTCTCTAATAAAAATACATATGTTTGAATCGAGAAATACATCGTGAAAGTTAGAATGTTGTATCTCGTTGACGTTTGGTCTAACAGATCGTCGTCGCACAAAAAGAAACCGCGAAATTACTTGCGCTTGCAATTCCTGCTATTCAGCATCGCATTAAACTGGTGCTTAATTGCAGCTGAACTCAAGACGATTAGCGAAACGGAGTAATGCGCGACCGCGACGAGTAAGTTGGTTTTACGGTAGTATGTGGAGAAAAGAGAAAAATGTGGCAAGTTGTTTCACGATTTAAGAGAAATCTCTGGTGATCGTTAAAAAACTAAAAGTGCTAAAGAATAGTGGTAAAGAAAAGAAAAAAAGGAACGCATTGCGACCAAAGATACGTGTAATTGCAAATTTAACTTATATTTGCAGATATAATATATTTATTTCATATACCTCTTAAGTGATAACTGAAGTAATAGATAACTAAAGATTTGAATTTTTTCTTTTGCCACTTTATAATATAATAAAATTATATTTTTTAAACTTTATTCAACTAGTAAATTTAGTCTACAGCTTTATTACCATATTCCGTGATTTTATGCTAAATAATATATTCATGCTTTTTATATCTTAATATAAATAATTATAAATAAAATTAAAAATTTTTAATCTATAAACTAACTCTCATGTTTATACGATCTATTTCACTATTTGAATTTATTATTGAAAGAAGAAACATTTCTCAGCATACAGAATTTTTTAAATAGATGTAACATTTCCATGACAGAATGACGCAATGCTCCGAGAAATGCGCGGAGAACTTTCAAGGTGAAAACACTTTTCTGTTACTTGTAACACTAAACAGCAAGAAGTTCTTGAAAAGAGGGACGAAGTTTCGAGTTGTGCTAGACGACCGAAATAAAATACCCTTTCCGTCTGTATTTACTGATTCCTTTTGTCAGTTAACTGCTTTCGAAGTAGCTGCTACCTACTAAAGTAAATTTCGATTCCTTTTGTAGACATGATGTCATGGCCGAGAGACATCGTGTAATTCCATTATGCAAACTGTCAGGATGCGGAATGGAAGCTCTAATCGCGCACGGGGACTTTAAAGTCGTGACTGTTTAACTTGTAATTAAGAGAAGCCCGAGAAGGGAGGTGTGTGATACGCGTTAGTTGCGTAATACATCATTAAGCCCATATCAGACTATAGATTGCTGGTTACAGTTTCTAGTTGACGGTTCTCGCTCAGTCAATTATGAATCCAGTTGTTGCATCATAATTGAATAAAACCTTGTCAACCTTCCTTGCCAGGAACTATAACTGGCAACCTGTAGTCTTACACGGGCTTTATATTTTTATTTTAAGGTAGAAAATATTAATTAAATAATTCAATACATAACGAGAAAAATAAGAAGTGACCTAGTGTATTCTGCTAATATTAATTTAATTTCTGAAACACACAAAAAATGCTATTTATTAACTTCATAATAGTAAAGTGTTATTTTTTCTACCATATCAATATAAAAATCTTAATAGGTGCTTTATAAATATTTTAATATTACGATGAATTGTAAATTAACTCTCTGTAATCTTGATCTCTTTTGGCACACAAAATTTTACTCTTAAATTTTTCCGAAATAAAAGAGGGTGAAGTTCATTTCTCTCTCTCTCTCTCTCTCTCTCTCTCTCTCTTTCTCTCTCTTTCTCTCCATCTCTCCTAAAATAATCGAGAAAACTATTTGATAATATAATAGGAATGCTGAAAAGTAACCCCGAATTTTTGAAAATTTAGAACAATAAAAAAATTCGGGTTGAACAAAAAAACTCAAATTCTAGACGGAGGGAATAAAAGTACGATTGAAGAGATGGAAGATTAATATTAATGTAACATAGAAGAAAGCATATTTATGGTAAACATTACGAAACTTCTACGAATATTTCGATTTTTTCAACTTCATAGGGATGAAATTTTATCACATAACTTTGCTCAAATATAATGAAATCCGGATTGAATTGTATCGTTCATGCATCAAGCATTTCTCCAATCTTTCGTTTTTTGCTGCAAACGCATATCACCATCTATATCCTCTCATCGTTCCGATACGAAGTGATGCACTTTCGATCAGATTGAACGAGGGAACTGAAAGTTTTGGTTGGTGGAAATTTCTCGTACTAGGAAGCGGCGGACAGAGAAAATCGATTGCAATGTCCCACGAGAATTTTGCGTTTGGCCATGCTACACATTGAATTTGGAATATACTAAATACATTCGATCTGTCTCGAGAAATATCTAACGTAATACAATATAAAACATATTTGAGCGTTGTCTTTCAAAGTTGGCAAGAAAAATAGTATGATTTTGCCCGAAGTCACCGATGAGAAAATTCATCTTAAATTGACTCGAATTTGTTGAAAAATTTAATCGGTTTTAGAAGTGGAATGGAATTTGGAAGATTCAAAATTTCACTACTGCAATTAAAACAATAAATAACTTTTGGTTTAAAAGAATTTATTTTACACGTTCATTTAAGAAATAATTGAAGAATTTAATTATAAAAGGACATGCATAAATGTTGTAAAACATTTAATTGTTAACCGCACAACAATTTATTTTTTGCTTTTCAATTCTCTTAATTTTAATTTCAAATAATTATTCTTTTAAAAAATATGTGCTTGTATTTGTTTATTTTAATGTTCTCTTATTTTTTACTAATTGTTTAAAGCCTATTTTGTCAAAATTTTATTATTACTTACAAATTAATATATTTTTTTGTAGGATGATTGTTTGTATGCATGAATTTCTCCATTATAACAATATTCTTATAACGAAATTAGTTCAGTAGCAATTTATCATCTATAATAATAATTATTATTGTATAGTAGAATATGCACGTGCATATTTTTTATTATTATAATAAATATATACGTAAATAACATATAAGATAATTAATTTTGATTAATTTACAAGGTCAGTCACATAATGTAATTCTAATATCTATAAAAATTAAATATTTTATATAAATATTTTATATAAATATAAAATATAAATAAAAAGTAAATATTTTTACTTGTTAGTTTCATAAAATTTAATTTTTTTTTCATAATTATTTTCTAATAAAGTACTACAAATAATACTACATAAAGTACTGTAATAATAAACTATAAGTTTTTCGTTAATTATAAAATTTATGCAAAAATAATGCTTAAGCATGTCTTATATAGCATGTCTTATATAGCAGAATAAAAATTTAATTTTATGAAACTAATTAATAATGTGCTGTTTATTACAGATGATATAAAATCTGCATAAAACGTCGAATTTATAAACTATCCGTTTATATGTAAAGCATAATGAGCATCAATGAAGGAAATTTTGTTATCTTTACTTTCGCCTGTGGGACATGGAAGTGCACCGCAATTAAATTTGTCGTCGTTAAATAGCAATTAATATATTAAAGTTTAGCTTTAAGAAAATCGATTAAAATTCCGTTATCAACAAGGAACTAATTACGAAACTACCATGCTGTTGTTGAAATCGCTCACGAAATTTCGGGAATTATCCCGAAGTAGCTGCCATTTCGAAGATTCAGTATATAACGTCGCGACTGCTCGTGAAGGGCGTAATATAATGCGAAGCAGTTAATTGCAGTTGTAATTGGCTATGATGAAGGCGGCTGGTCGCGCCGAATATCGTTATTATCCATCGTGGCAGTAATGGCGATTGATTAATTGCGATTGATTAATTGCGACAGCGCACGAGCGCGTGTTCATTGTACATCCGCGGCAAATTTCAATTGGGATAATGCAGTTAAATATTATTTGCCGTTAGATTACTTCGTTTACCAAGAACCGCGTTCAAGCTGCTGGCGTTTCCGTGGAAAGCTTGTTGCTATTTCGGAAGCGTATATCTGACAATGTATATACTGTTGCGACGTATGTGCAAATTGCATTATATTAGTAAATCATCATACTGCTTCTCTCAAAGTCGATATTCTTATTTTAAGGAGACTTTTCAATTTTAACAATTCTAGGATGTTTTCAACTAAATGATCGTGTTACAAAAATCATTTTTTTATTTCAAAATCGGAACACAATGATCACAAAATCGTTACTGAATTTATAACATATTTAAAGGAAAATAAAATAAAAAGGAAAACATATATAAATATTGAATGCATTGTTTTAATTATTAAGCTTTAGAGTGCGTTATTTTTTCATATTTCAACTCCAACTTTTATTAAATTAATGTATCTTAATTTAAAACATATTATACTTGCCTTTTTTATATTTTGTCTATTTTATAGTTTATATTATATATGTAATTTATGTATGAAAAATTTATTTAAATATGATTTTAATAGATTGTTAAAGACATTATTCACAAATAAATAAAAGGAAATGATAAAGACCTTCTCTATCTTTCTCTTTTCTGAATGAAATACAAACTTGTTCTGGTCAGCTATTGTCTCACAAGCATCCCATTAATCTGTCAACAATCATTTCTCGCTCGCAGCACTCTGTGGCTTGAATGAAAAAGTTCGACTCCGATAGAAATGTTTAATATCTTGGACGGGAAAATTAAATTCTGGACGAACAGCACCGCACAGAAAGTCGAATTACTTTGGAGAGAAAGTTTCTCGGTGTAAGGGGAGGATACGAAATTTAGCTTCGCTGCGTGAAATTATTACGAAACTGCTGAAAGTTAGTGGACAGTTATTCCGTTAGTTATATGCATTGTACATACGTACATGCATAAAGCGAATAATGTGAGTAAAATAATTAGTTGTTTTCGCATTTCAACCTATCGTATGAAGGGCGTTTACCTGTAAAATTCAGTATCCGTGTTCATCCCTTTTGGATGATGCTAATTGGCCAATTATAGAAATAATCACGATTACATTACGAGGATACGAGCGAGTTTTCATATAAATGTCCAGCATTGCCACGATTCCTTTCGGATCACAATTATACGCACGATTGTAACTAATGCGGTCAAACGTACTAGTGTTTGTATAAATGCGCCAACTTAATTTATGCACATTGAAATTACATTTCGAACGAATTGTAAACAGCAAAGCTCAGCTGATTACGATCATATAATTAATTTCCAAATATCATGCTTCAATTTAATCAATGCACTGCAGAGAACAATTCTTCCTTTTATAAAAATACTATCTTTGACATCTCAATAAATTAAGACTAAAACAACAATTTTTCTTCATTATAATGGATAAATAAATACAAGTATAAATATCGAAGTTACGTATAAAAATAAATATTAATGTAGAAAATTTTTTTGAATATAGTGCACATTGTCTAGACTAATTTTTCGCTGTCCTGATATTTTAGATAAAAATAAAAATTTGACAGAAATGTATTGCGTCATGTGTTCTATTTTACCAGGATTTTATTTCTTTTTTGATATCGTGTTCGCGCGAGTAAAGTTTCCCACAGTTAACTCTCTTCATTCTCACGAACTCACCACGGATACTTATTTGTGAAACTCGTAAATCTTCGGTCGCCATATTTGTAAAACTCGTAAATCTTGCAGTACTTTGTCATCACATTCGTCGTTGCCGGCATTTCGAATACGGAAACATAGCTGCTGTATAAGCAGATACTCTAAGAATTTTCCGTTCTCATATCGGAAAAGAAATAATAGTGTTGACATATGGATGTTTCAAAACGATTTAAGCAACCTTTGAAAATTTAATTAAAATGTTGTAAATTATGTAAGAACTAATTAAAAATTATTTTGCTATAAATTATTACTTTTAATTATGAATGTACAGCGATATGTAAAAGGTGAGAAAAGAGTATTCAGAATAAAAGATATATTAGATGAGAAAAGAAAGAGAAGTAAAATGGATGAGAAGAATAAGAGATTGAAAGGAGAGAGTGGAGGAGAGGAAGGAGAAAGAGAATGAGAGAGTATGTGTATGAAAAATATAAGAGAAATTTTGTAAACTCCTCAAGTCCTTGAATTTTACACTGGTAGGCCAGTCCAATAAAGTTTATATATATAAAACTTTTAATTATACGAGTACTGTTATATTATTATATATAATTATAAATAGAATTATGAGAGAGAAAGGGAGAAGGAGAGAGAGAGAGAGAGAGAGAGAGAGAGAGAGAGTTTTATTATATTCTAATAATGTATAAAATTTGTATATTTCTATTTTCTTTTCCATCTGTTTACTTATAAATTCTGTAAGATTCTGCATTGAAATGAAAAATTGCAATCGCATCACTGTAGTAATTAAGTATCTTCTCTTTTCCTAAAAGTATCTTCAGCGACAAATTTTCACACTTGGTTAACCGCGACTATAAAATTGGTAATTCATCGATCGATTGCCGCATGTTCACTCACGCGAATATAGGTTTTCATTATGTTCACCATTATTAGTTTGTGGCATACCATTTTGTGCGGCGAACAGTAATGACAATTCCAGTTTGCAGGGACGAGTTTGAGATAGTTCGTTGATTGAAGGACCATCGGGCAAGATTGTGAAGCGAGTCTCTCGATGTTTTGGTAGATGTGCTGTCTCGTTTGCCGCTAATTATTCATAAATGTTCGTCTAATTGTACAAACAGTCACACCATGAAAGGAGTTAAATTTGCGGAGTAATTCGTACTCTGCGAATTAGTGGAAACTCGCATATATTTTGAAACAACTTTGTATCGTTTATAGAACTGTATCAATAAGAAAGTATTTTGATCATTCCAAGTCTTCGGTACTTTTTATATATTAATTCGTCGGTGATATTTTTTCAATAATTCTTTATTATCTTATATTGGCGAATAATGCATTGAACAGTAATGATGCGACATGATGCATCCATTTCACAAAGAAAACTTTTTAATAACGCCTTTCTGGCGTTTGTGGAAAATTAAAGTTCGTTGGATGGTACCAAAGTGCGGACTGGATTGCTTCGCAGAAATTCTTCACTTGAAATTCACTTTATTTCTCTTCTTGGCTGGATGCTCTCTCTCTCTCTCTCTCTCTCTCTCTCTCTTTGTCTCCTTCCCCTTCTCTCTATCTATCTCTTTATTTCCCGCATTCCCTTTTTTCAACGGCGAAGTGGCGAAATGATTCGACCTATCTGTTTGTAGAAAACTCATGTATAACGTTTTATTGATAGCTGAAGCTGCTACAGTCATCGTTATTTTGCTTCTTCAGCGTTTCTGCTATGCTTTAACGATCCTGCAGAGCTAGCGCACATGCGAATTTTTGGCGATCCATCATCGCTTTGGTTTGATATTACCCTTTTAACATGTTGTGGCGTTCCATCAGAATTATGATAGGCAAAAAGGTCGATCAACCGATGTTAACACTTTTCTTATCTTTTCACTGAATTTCCTCCCATTCAATTTCTGACGGAAACATAATTTACTTTTCAAAGCTGTGGTACTTTAAGAGCGCGATCGGGAGTACTGGTTCGTTTGATTTGTGCGAGATTATTGAAGGGGTACATTATAAATTAATGATATAAAGGTTCGGCTAAAGGCGAACGCTAGTTTATAATTTACAAGCAATTCCCACAGCGATTGTGCGACGTACGAAGCCGGTGTTGCCGACAGAAATTGCGGGATTCGGCACGATATTTCACATTTGGGAATCGCTTTGGTAATACCACGATTTAGGATACTGTATATTTTACGCGAAGGCGTACACCACCTTCATGCGGGTGTACCTACCTACTTGGTCGGATAAACTTTCCGGCTTTAAGATCCTCACCTATCTTCGCCCGGCTTATTCCGAAGAGAGAAGGGAAACCCCGACGAGAACCTTGCAGAAAGGCTTTATGGCTTTTTCCGACGTATCCTACAATGCGCGTGTTAGTCGTGCGAGATGTATGAACTCTAGTCTAAAACGAGTGCGATAAAAATGCTTGTCCCGTTGAAATATTTGACACTCGTCGTAACGAGATTTAACGTAGAGTTTTTTATTTTTCTCTTTCAAATAGGATCTGTGACATCTAAACGCGAATTTTTTATACAACAGCGAGAACGCTTTTTCGCTATTATGACGAAACAAACTTCCTGGACTCATAGACTTACAAATGAGGCTCTTTAACTACTTCGCGAGAGTGACTTTCAACAAAAGTCCGTAATAAACGCATAATAATTTACAGTAAATACTTGGCTTTTAATTTTGAACAATTTCTGACAACGGGAAAACTCTTTATTTAAAATTATTTCCTTAAGATTTTTCAAATAAAGTGATAATGTATAAAACGTTTTATAAGATGTTAAAAGATGTATTTATATTTTTTATCCTACTCTGTAGCGATTTAAATGCCTGCCAGATATTTTCTCCATGTATAGGATTATCAAATGCATATAGTTGTCGAATGTTATTTAAATCGTATTTCATCAATATTTTATATTTTTACTTAATATATTTAATGATAAAAATGTGAAATAAATAAGAAATAGTATAGATCAAAATTTAATTATAAATAATATATATATATATATATATATATATATATATATACATAAATTTCACACATTATTTTTTTTTACTTAAAACTTTAAAAAATTATTAATCGATGTTAGGCGACCGATTGCCTAAATCATCTTTTGCATATTGTAAAAAGATTTCTAATAAATTTTTGATAAATTTGTTATTAGTAAGAGATTAAACATATAATAATAGATATCTGAAACATTAAGCTACAATTCATTTTCAACAATTTTTTATTTGCATACAAATTAGTACCAAATGGGAAATATAATTTGAAATAACTGAAATGATACGGATTCAGCAACTCTTTTCTACATCTGTATCGTTTATATTGTCTGATTCTTACATGGAATGACTATTAATTTCTTTAATTATTTTTAAATAATAAAGAATTTTTATCATTTTCAGAACGTTTTTTCTTGTGATAGATTATTCAAGCAGATAATTACTTCATAAAACTGCCAGAGGAAGCACTAATAAGACGATGCAGGTGCGAGAGGATATCAAAAGAACATCGCCAGAGGTGTTTATAAAATGTGGAGTCTCCGTGATATTCTCAAGTAACGAACTACTAGAAAAAAAACTCTTTTAATTAAATTTCCTGTTCTTTATGCCAGAGGTCGTTCAACTTTTATTGCTCATGACGAGATATCGTTATACATACATCGTCATTATAAGAAAAACATGTATAACGAAAATTTGTAATGAAGGTTGTATTCTCTCTCACTGTGTATTATTTTTACGAAATATTGTTGGAGAATTTATCCGAGTAACTTACACTCCATTTGTTAACGAGTTGCGTAAGTTTGTAAAGTTACAAATTTCTTGAAAAAAATAATTACATTGCTCTAATAACAATAGTTGTAATCGGTTTTTAACTCTCTCTAAAGTTATAATCGATTTGTAACTCTCTGTAAACTCTCTATAAAACATTAATATACATTACAGTGAACGATATAACCCATATATATATATATATATATATATATATATATATATATATATATGTGTGTGTGTGTGTGTATGCATTCTATAATTAACGCAATATAAAGAGTTCCATTTTCATTAAAAAAAATGTTTACAAACTTCTATTCTGCTACATTCTATGGAATTACGTGCCTAATTAGAACTATAAGTGTAATGTTCATAATCTCTCATGGAAATATATGTCTACAAGTTTCTTCGTCAATATCAATAATAAATGCGATAATCATACATTTTTAGCTTCTCTTCAGGCATTCGTGCAGGAAGTAAAGTTTTAAATGTTTGGCGACAAATCGCTTAGAAAGGATATAACACAACGTGTACAATAACACGATTTAGTGGTATGTCGAACAAAAGATATATCGGGAAAAATGTATAATAATCGCGATACAGGGCCGATACGCGTCGTTTTATTTTGCACTCAGATTTATCGTTCTCGTAACGGCAGTTAAGCGCGCACGATCGATACTTTACACTTTAGCGCCGAATAGGCGCAATGGCTTTACAATTTCGCGGAGCATACGTGCGAGACTGGAGTTAAATGTTTCGCGACGACAACGAGCGAATCGGTGGAAAGGGGGAGAGAGAGAAGAGAGAACGAACGAGAAACGTTTTATTAAAAATCGTTGTCGCCATCCGGGCACGGGACCACATTTTCGATTCGGCTCATGGTCGACATCTAACTTTTACGATGCGTTTCGCGTTCACGTTGCAGCAGTCCAGTCCTTCAGATTAAGACGCCATTTTGCTCTAATCTTCCATAAAACGGATAAATTTCCATACAAATTCTTTGATTGCTACCACTCGAGGCAATGATATTTGCTTTTGGCATATTTATTCTTTTAGATTCAATCAATTAGAATTTGTATATGTATGTTGAATATATTTTTTGGTATCTTTATAACTGATTATAAATTATTAACAAATATTGATTAGCATAAAATTTGTTTGATTTTGTTGGATTAATAGTTGGATTAATACTAGAAATAATGAGTAAAAGATATAAATTTTTTAAAGAAATAGTTCCATTTAGACTAAATATTTTAGTTTAGATTAAATAATAATTTCATTATTTATGTTATATAATAAGAATATAAATTGTTGTATATTAAACATATAATTTCTATTTCGTTTTTTTATTTTGAAAGTGAACACAAAAAATGTGATTTTCGATTCATAAATAAGTTAAATAAAGATTATTTTATTAGTCATCAAAAGTAAACTTAATTTCACAGACTGTCCGCCAAATAGCATTTATGTCACGTTAAAGTTTTCAAAAAGATTACAATATCCTCTAAGAAAAGGAAGAGTAACATATTTCAAGTTATGTCATTTTCGTAAATAAAAAACGAAGAGTCTTCTATAAAGAATTGAAAATTAACACATTTTTATTGATTGAAGAAGAAATTGTTTATTTTAAATTTAATTATGTTAGCTGATCAAAATATAAACTGCTGGTGATATTTCAAGTTAAATCCCTTTTGATAAATTATTTCGGATTTATTATAATTCTATAGAATATCAAAATTACAACAAATAGTTTTTTAAAAATTGTGAAATGAAAATGATATTTGATCAAAATGATATTTGTCTCTAAGAGTATATTCTTTTTGTTTATATTATTTGATTAATCAATAATTTTTTGTTGAAAAATTGTTTTGTTCTTTTTGGAAAAACTTAATTTTTTAAATTGTGTCATTTCGAAATAAGAGAAGGATTTAATAAAAAATTATTTATTTATGGACTAAACATTTCTTAATATTTCTTAGATTAGTTATATGTGCACTTGAGTTATATTGGAGTAATTTGTTTTTTTAGAAAGCAGAATTTGTGAATAATATTATAATATATATCATTAAGACCAACTGAAATGCAATATCTGCAGGAAAAGGAGAAGATCAAGAAATGCGTAAATTAATTAACTTGTAGAAAATCATACAAATTATTATAACACGTTAGCGACTGAAGCACTTTAATACTTCAAGTTTAAACGAACTTTCTAACTTAGGTCTGCTTTTAATCTATATTGATAACACTTTTGAGTGAAATTGGAGCGGAAACACGCTGCGCAGAAATGATACATTGAATGTAACCTTCATTATAAGTTTGCGTTGCGCGCGTTCTTACACGTGCACAGTGAAAATTTTATTGCGAGCGATGTTATGAAAATGCAAAGACCTGGAATGGACGGAGAATTTAATTAAAAATTTTTTTTTCTACTTGCTCGTTATTTGAGAATCAATGATTCCATGTTATGTAAAACACCTGTCTGTTTTCTTTTAATAATAGTTTTCTTTTAATAATAGTTTTCTTTTAATACTGTAACAAAGACATAGTATTATATCTATGGAATGTACTTTTTATTGTTTTGTTCCTATGGGAAGATGGGTGAAAACTCTAATAAATCTGCAGCTCCAAGTTAAGCAAATCATTAAACAAAAAATTATGGAGATAGACAAATTTACGTACAACAGACACAGTGAATTTTACCTTAACAGCTCTTTCCATTTTCTTAAGTTTGAATAAATGTTTTTATAATTTTTTTCGTTTTTCTCATTTTCTTCATTCTGTCCGTATTCAGATTTTATTCATTTTCTTATCTTTTTCGTTATATCTTTTGTCCTTTCTTTATCTCGTTATTTTTAATCCTTACTTTACTTTTATTTTTTCCGAAGGGGTCATTTGTTTCTCTCTTAAAAACAGATTTGATCCCTCCGATACGTCACTCTTGGTCGTTGCTGTTTTATCGTCATTACATATCAGACGCGAATCAGACGAGTTTATCGTGAATTCAACGAGTGAAAATAGAATAGTCCTATTTTCAGCTTGAAGATACGAAGGATTTATGATTTGCATTGATGCGGGAAATATCTCCCGTTTCATTCGTCCATCGATCGATGCTAGCAAACGAAGCGATATCTCGTCACGAGAACTATACGGTATAAGAAAGTTAGATTCTATAAAATTCAATGGAAAACATAATATATATTTAATGCATGATAATATGTTATGAAATAAGTGGTGGAAAAAAGACATCAAGTTTTATCTCTTTGCAATATTTTGTATTTTTACGAATTCTTACATGTTTCGTCTTATTATAGATTAAGAAAATAAAAAAAAATATAGAGAACATATATACTCTTAAACCTTTCTTCAATTTTTCATTATTGTTGAATTTTGCGCATATCATTGAAAATTAGATCGATCCAAATTTTCAGTCGATAATCATAATCTGACAAAGTAAATTAATGTCCGGTCATCGATATTGCACTTTTCAATTTGATTCCAGGATATTAACGTTAATATGATGAATAAAGGTAATATGAGATTAAAAAATGGGATTTAATTTAAACGTTTTTGGCAAGTCTTTTGTACTTGTAGAAGCTTTTTTACTCCATTCGATACAAATGCTATTGTAATATAAGCTCAGCTTGCATTAGGTAACAGAAAATTAAAGATGTCTATTAAGCTGACACAGCCACTTCAGCACAATCGAATAAAAGTTGCATAGAAATTTAGTGCTTCTTTTATTGTTAATTTGTTGCTCTATTCCTGACTTTGTTGTTCCACCCAATTCTGAAAAACAATGGCTGTGCTAGCATACAAATAAAGTTAGCACAGCCACTCAAAAAAATAAAAAAAAATATGGCATATTCTTTTTGTTGCTAATTTGTTGCTAATTAGTTGCTTCATCCACAATCCTCGAAAATCACCCCTAGCCACCCCGAGTTAGCACCATCTATAAATTATTAATTCTCGAAATATCTCGACTGATTATGACTGATTCTCTGATTTTGTTGCTCGCGATTCCCGACGAATTCGACTTTGTTGCTCCACCCCCCAAACTTTGAAAATTACCCCTAGGCATCCTGAGTCAGTATATCGCTACACCTTAAGGAATCAAAACGTATGTTATATTTAATTATTATTTATTCTTACAGAAATATATACATTTAGAACAAACATTCAGTTTGGTTCCTTCCAAATTCAATTTATTATTTATTGTTTTATTTAGTTAAATTAACAAGATATTGAACAGTGGCGACTTATAGGAAGGATTAAAGCTAACTTAAACTGAGTGTAATGTGATATTAAAATTAACAGTGTATGCACAGTAAATTCCACAATTCAGAATTAAGTTTATCCTAATCTATTGTATTATAACTTATCAATTTTAAGGCAACGGATGTATGTGATATATACATTTATCAGTTAATTTTTATTAAATTGATTCATATATGCATTTAGATATATGTATATTAATAAAATTACATATCTGTTGCCTCAATAAAAACATTAATTCATCACTCACCAACCGATGCGCAACAGTGGAGTTAAATCTGCTACGATGATTCTATAACAAATAAATTAAAGTTCAAATTAAAACAAAGTAAAGAAATAATCATTTAACTTTAAAAAATAATTGCTATGCGAACGCAATTACTAAAAAATAATCATGCAATTTTGGAAATATAATTTTTGTAAGCATCGAATTTTTTGTATCCATTATTTAATTAGATATAAAACAATTATTATATATTCTCTAAAATATTATATATTTTTTCTAAAATAATTACCTATATATTCTCTAAAATTTTAAACAAATTTATTT
>Ga0157363_1002246_pt1 | contig 16904 bp, 8 predicted proteins | sample AttsexASBM1_FD_111477 | JGI IMG/M metagenome (GOLD analysis project Ga0157363, IMG submission 111477) | Fungus gardens microbial communities from leaf cutter ant in Ribeirão Preto, State of São Paulo, Brazil - Atta sexdens ASBM1 | ecosystem: Host-associated > Fungi > Mycelium > Unclassified ... | reverse complement strand
TTTTGGTTCTATTTTCTCTTTATATTTTTCTAACAATTAGAAAAAAATAAAAGCCAGTACTCACAGTCTGTCTTCTTATTTAATTTACAAGCTTAAGTAATTAACATCTTAAATTTCAAGTTGATTGTTTTCAAGTATTTTAAGCAGTGTTTAAGATAATATAGCTCCGTAATTGGTTTACATCTTAAGAACTTATATATAAGAAACCGACTATGAATACTAGTCAAACGCAGTAAGTATTAAACCCGAAAGTTAATCTTACATTGGCGGAACATGGCTTATGTCGGCGGACCATCAGAACCGAGATTAATGCGGATGTAGTCTGTCAATCTACGGTAATATCTCCACTCGGATCCGCCGATCGACAAACTGCTAACGTTTTACTCACTGGGATATTCGGAAAAATGTTAATGACGATTTGATATCACGAACAGAAAATGACGGATCCCGCGATATGGAGGTCTTCCTGGACTGTCCGATAATGGGCGCCCATTTTTCTCCGGTCTCTTTCTATTATGCTGCGCCGAGAAACCTCGAAGGGTCCCGTATCCGTACAGAAAACAAGATCCAGTAAGAGCGATGGAAGTGAAAAATTCGGCCGGAATTATTCGACCGTGGCCGCGGCGGAATGGCACCGGTTTTAAATCCCCGTAAACACACGCGTCAGAGGCTCTCAATGTCGCCTGGAAATACCACGACAAGAAATGCGGGGGATGTATGACATTTCTAAGTGATAATCCTTTAATTATGTTTACGATCGGCATGAGATTAAGAACTTCAGATTATTAAATCAAAACAAATTTGATTTGTTTATTATATGAAGTTGTTTCTTCGATTAATTTGATAAAAATATATTTTAAAAGAAAATAAGTTCTTATGAATATACTAATGAGGTCTTTTAATTTGTAACAAGTAAGATTATTATCAAGAAAAATTTTAAGATTATTATTAAGAAAATATTCTCTCTTTGTTAAATGTATAATCTTTACTTAAAAGAACGAAAGTAAATTGAGTATAATCTCTTTTCTTAGCAATAGAATGATATTTTTCTGTATACTCAAGTAAAACACAGAAGTTAATTAAAATAAAAATCAAAATAGAAATCAAGCTCAAAATTACAATGCAAATAACAGTAACAGAAAGGTCAATTTATAGCAAAAAATTAGATCAAAAATGTAAAATGATTTATTAAAGTGTTACTCAATTAGTTAAAATATAATATATAGGAAACATTTCGACTTTATTTATTGTATTTAATTTTAAAACAGAAGTTATATAATAACATCATAAGGACATTATCATGTTTGACATTACCTTATTTGTTATTTATAAATTTATTTTTAAGTAGTAAATGATATGACATCCTATGATATTAGGTGTAGTAAAAAGAAATCCATTATTTTTGCATGAAATTGAATGGAAAAATAATGGATTTCTTTTTACTACCTAATATCATAACTAAATTATAACTTAATTATGATTCTATCTGGAATAGACGTGAATACAGAAAATGGAAAGTAATGCAAATCAGCGAAAAACTAAAAAGTTTAAATGAAACGCTTCTACCATTTTTCTCGTTTATCGTTTTTTGATATTTGTCAAGCAGAACTGCAATTGTTACGAGGGTAACGAATGTCAATGTAAACCTCTAGAGAATGAGAGTTTGAATAAAACAAATGTTTTCATTGTGATCCGATTTAGAAGCGAAGAAAAGCCAAACTCGCAACTTTACGACGTCTAGATTTAGATCGTCAGTACGTGTTTAACTTAATCTTCTCTCGTATATCTTCTCTTTTACCCCTTTCGCGGTCAACCACGCGGCACGGCGCCGCGTAAACTGAACGAATAAAAAAGAGAGAACAAAAAAAAAAGAGAAAAAAAGATCAGATGCCAGAAGCGTGAAAAAGCGAAGACAAACATTTCTTATAATTCGGACTTGACCGCAACTTCCAAGAAATTGATAATACAACTCTCTCTTTGGTAAAAGAGAAAAGCAAAATTGGTATAATACTTTGCAATCATACTTTGCAGTTTTTCTGTCAAAAGTCTTCATTTATTTATTGTACAATACAAGAAAAAAAGTCTTGCTTGAGAATGTGTGTGTTGCGAGGATTGCGCAAGAATATGATAGAGAAAAGAAAGTACAAGAATGTGAAGGATTACGTTTGCATGTAAAATTAAATAGACACTGCATTTTTTTTTTCAGAAAAGAAAGAAAGAAGATTTGAAAAAAATATAGAAAGAGAATGCAGCCAAAAAGGACGAATCGATTTATTGTCAAAAAATGATAATCTATTGATCGCGCGATGCACCATTAGAAATAAGAATCCAGTCGTCTCCAAATCGCGAATCAAGCTGATTTTCCATTGATCGTCCTCGTCGCCCACGTCAAGCAATTATTTCCTAATATTTCAATGCAGCATGTAAAACGCCTATCGTGTACTCTCGATGTCCGCATCGCTACCTTCCTCGCTCTGCTTCCACTCTCGGCTCTCCTCCAGCTTCTTTCCTCCACCGTTTCTTTTTCTCGATAAGAAAAGGAGGAGTTTGCCTGCATACCTCGAAGCTATGCTACACAGATGCAGGCAAAGCGTCAGAGAGAAACGATGTACTTATACGGACGCCGAGAAAAAAAGGAGAGAGGGTAATGTATATTAAGATTTATTCTATTTTGCGGTAATAACTCTTTAAGTAACTCTACGTGAGAGAGATCGCTTACAAGCCATTTAAAAACATGTACTATTAAAATTGAGTAGTCTACTTAAACCGAGTAAATAGCTTATAAGAGTTTGCACGCGTTTATATTACATTACATATCATTAAGCTTTTGTTGTAATACCGAGACACATAGAATATTCCAGAGAATAATATCGAGATATGTTTTAAGAGAAACACCACAGAAAAAAATCTAATAAAATCATCACAAGATACGGAACGAATTAACTCTTATTTATTAGGAAGTAATCTTGATATATATTTTAAATATGATCATCATTCCAAACATGAGGCGGACACGTTGAAAGATCGGTTACAATTTAGTATTTTGAACTTCAGTAAGATCATTACACACACACAGAGAGAGAGAGAGAGAGAGAGAGAGAGAGAGAGTGAGGAGGGGAAGGGGGGAGAAAAAGAGAGCTGGCGAAAGAGGCGAGAGTGCGTGACGCGGCGGCTGCGGCGGCGGCGGTCGTGTGTGCGTTGGCGCCAGGCCGCATTCTCGCATTCGTTAAACCGAGGCACGGAGTTAGGTTCCTCCGCTTCATACCTCGTACCTTATGCCTCGTGCCCTGCCTTGTCTTGCCTTGCCTCGCATTGCCACGTCTTGCTTTGTTTTTCTTTTGCCTGCTGGCATCTCCCGTATGTTGTGACTTCCTTCCTCGCTCCCGTATTACTCCGTGCCCGCAGCGAATAATAGCGACAGCAACGGGATAAAAGAGAAAAGTCTCTCTCTCACTGTCTCTCTCTTTCTCATTTCCTCGTACCTCTGCCTATCTTGAACGGGGGAAATAAATAAAATCACGTTTCTTGAGATGAAAATTGTTGGAATTTCTCTTCCCTTGACTCTTGAAGAATGTACATGGAAAATTAAAGCAATATGTTTTTCGTCGCATTGTTTTGTTCACAGTTTGATGACCTTTATGCGCCGGGAGAGATTAGGTGAATTGTAGGCGCGCCAGTACAGATAGATACCATGGTGGATCAGCCAATGTGGAATAGCTTAAAGAGGATATAAGGCGAGTCGCGGTGGCGCCGTGCTTGAGAATTTACACGACATACCTCTGGCGAGTTACAGCACATAAATGGGTACGTAAATCATGCGCGTAAACAGCCACGTTATATGTATAGATAGAGGCGTTTACTCGGATGACAAGCGACCCGTGAAGCGCCGCCGCATCGCCGAGCTCATTAAGTAATCGATATTATTTTACGATGAACAGAGAAACCCTTGATAGAACACTTACGATCTCGACACGGACACGCGTACTCCCGGGAGTACGCTCTCCTTATGATGATTAACTGAAGTTGGGATTTATCTCTTCAATTTGTAACCGGCGAAAGAGAGAGAGAGGGAGAGAGGGAGTGAGTAAGAGAGAGAGGGGAGGGGAAAGCACCATGTTTCTTGCGACCGTTTACATTCTGATAAAAAGCCCCGTTATAATTTCGACCACTCCGAATTTCGATGCCACGTTTCAAAATAATTTTTCATCGAATAATATCGATATTTGTGTCAATTAAAACGAAGTATATATATCTAAGATACTGAGATTATATATCTATTTCAGACATAGGGTGAACGAAAAAGGAACAAAAAGAGAAAGTCGCGACGAAAGCTATTGGACTACCTGAGACACCCGACATCATAAATCACTTGTCAAAATACACTCGAGTGTAAGAAACAGGACATTCGGTCGACTCCACTTTTAATAATTGCCGATGATGAATCGACTGAGCCTAAGGCTCTAACGAGCCTGACAATGACAACGACAACAGCTGTTTCTCGGCCGATTCCATCGAAATGACATTTCAACAAAATTTTGTATTTCTTTACGAATTTAGAATCTCGCTTTCACTAAACATAAATATGATAAGAGAATAAAAACAACTCAATTTATTTTTCAGAATTCGTACAACTTTCTAACATGTAAGTTAATCACATCTGCCATAGTCGACAATTATTTATAATGTTATATTATAATGGATTTTTTTATAATATTTATAATGTTATATATAATGGATTTTTAGATTCAGAGTTTATGACTAAAAGGATGCGCAAAAAGACGAAGAATAGAAAGAACATTATGAACGGTTTGTAACAAAAAAAAAGGAAGAAAGCACAATGAAGGATGACTGGAAAAGAGAGCGCAAAAGAATTATCTGTATACTTTTTTCATGTCGCGCACCGTGCAAAGCAGTTAAGCAAAGGTCACAAGTTGAGCAATCTATCCATTTATCGGTGCAAACAACGCTTGCAGCATGTATACGATATAGACAACGGAGGAGAGGTTGATGAATCTTTCGTCGGAGCGCGGCTGTCCTAGCCAAACTCCTTCGTCTTTCCTCAGTCAGGATCCACAAATGGAGACGAGAGATATTTTTCCTTTCGAGCAATCGAAACTTCCGGGAATAATTGGATAAACGTAAAAAGAGAAGATAAAAGCGTCGGCCCCTACCGGGGACCGGATTTGAGTAAGCGCGGTAGCTACGGCGAGGGAGTAAAGAACATGCTGTGGAGCACGGCAGGAAAACGGAGAAGGAGTATACGAGGTGAACAACGAGGCAAGGAAGGAGAGGAATGAGAATATGCATAGTATTGGGGGGGGGGGGTGGTGGTAAGGCGCAGGGGGAGAATGAGAGAGAGAGAGAGAGAGAGAGAGAGAGAGAGAGAGAGCAGCTGTTGGAGCCGAGCCGGGCCGGGCTGGACCGTTGGTGAGTGAGCGCGCGGCCGGTAGAAAAAGAAGATGAGCCCGTCGGTGTACGCGCGTAACATACGACGGAGGGGGTCGTAAGAAGAGTGAAGAAGAGCCCCGGAGGGAGTCCCTCGCTGAAGGAGGCGTGCGGCGCCACGGTGGGTACCGACGCGACGACTCGGTTGCGACTATAAGTAAGTCTCGCGCGGCGCGCCGCGACTTAATGCCGTCGCCGCGTCCGTGGCGCCAAGAGGAAGGCCCGTTGGCGACGACGATAAACCTCCTTCTCGCGCGTTCCCCGCGACTGCAAAGGAGAGGAGAGAGCGAAAGAAAAGAGAGAGGGAGGCACGGTGAACTTATATTCCGTAGGATGGTGTGGATCAGCGACAGTACAGATAACACGTGGCTGTCAGTCGCTGCTGCTACTGTATTGGGTTTCGCCTGCCAGTGTTGATCAGTGATCGGCGGTAGACAGCGGTGTTCGAAAACACCGCGACAACTTGAAATTTTTCGTGTTATGACATTGTGCCAATGTTTATTTCTTAACGAAAAATAGATGGTTATACGATCAAATCGGACAATTATCGTTGTGAGATCTGTAATATCGTGTGTACATAGCCGAGTGGCAGAGACGAAAAAGAACATTCTGGAAAGTGGTGCTCGCGCAGAGGGTGGTTTCACCGTTTCGCACGTTGTGGAATGTCATTATTTTTCGTTTGATCGCGTACAATCACCTTGACAATCATCTGTAATCACACTTTACAGTCAGTACTTTCGCCCGTGTCAAGTGACAGCATGTCCGGGATTCTCTACACGCTGCTTGGCCTTGCGGCCAGCACGAGTCTGCATTGCGCCGTACGCCGCGAGATCAGCCCGTGCACCTGCCGACAAGAGGAGTTTTCCAGTCCCGTTATCAACCAGGCAGCGGTGACGGTAGCCGCGTCTACCAGCGGGGTCGCCAACGTGAACAACAATGCTGGCGGTGGTGGAGGAAACGGTGGTAGTGGTCATCATGTAGGGGAGCGTATCGAGGTATTATGTGAGAAGATGAAGTCGTTCGATCAATTGGCCGAGGCATTGAGCGGTAAATTCACCCCCGAACAGCAGATCACCTTGCGAGTAGCGCATTCGAATCTGCGCGACATATCGCACCACGACTTCAAAGAGTTGCGTATGTCTATCACTCGACTTGAGCTGAATCACGATCATCTTGGGTAAGTGCGACGGAACGAGTGATCTGTCGATGAACTTCATTGCCATCGAAAAATTATTAATGCGTGAACGATAATCTTGAACAGTAAGATTATGTCGAAGTGCCGAAGTCTTCGACGAAGAGACGTAAAGAATCATGGGGGGACGCGCGATAATGACACGATTTATCAGTCACGGTTACTACAACCCACTGTGTATACAGTTATGTAGAGATAACGATGGTTTCGGAGATCATCTGTATTTCTCACAAGTGTGGTAAACATTAACTAAGCAACTTTTCTGTAATCAACATTCTTTTGCTATACGTCAGATTATTTTTTTTTTTAATTAGTTAAAGATTAAGATACTGGATTAATTCAGTATGGATTGACATAGGACTTGGAGGAAGGCTTGACGATAGAGTCGATTACCAAGTTGAATTTTTTTTCAGAAAATTTGACGAAACGATTGAAAAGTCAAATATAAAAACAATGTTTGTTGAAAACAATGTTTGTTTGTATTTTTGAAAAATCAAATGACCTATTTGAGCCATAGTATACTGTTATCAATAATTTAATATCAGAAAATTGCCTACAATTTTACCTTACTTTAATAATGCTACAAGGATTATAATTCTTCCTGCTTCTCATCAGTCTTTTAACATGGAATTTTACTATTATATAATAATTTTATTAAACTGACGAAATATTATATTCATATGATGAGAGGAAGCAGAGCATAATCTGTATCGAAATTCCACACAAAATTAAAAAATTCCCGTGAAATTTGAAAACTGATTTTTGTATCACAGATCTCAACATTATCAGTTGTTAGATTATGTACATATTAATTATTGGATATTAATTTAACATGGATAATCTAGTACAAAATCGAAATGTCATCTTTTATTTAGTTGTGATAATTTAAAATTTATAATAACAGTTAAGTTAATTATATTTACTTTACAGTAAATAAAATTAAAAAATTTTTTAAATTTGTAATAAACAGACTATTAGGCTCGCAGTCCTTTATTTATTTATTACATTGGAAAGTTGATTGAAAAATGCAGGCAATGATAACGAAATGTTGGAGATGGTGCACGTCTGTCATCCGTAGCCGTGTACTCCGCGTAGTCTCCGTCTGAAGTGTGCCACACACGTCGATACGGTCGGCCAGTATCTTTGCAAAAGGTCATCGTCTGCTATTGCGGACATTGAATGGAAGCATTTGTATATGTATAACAAAGAAGCGATCTTAATTCCCACAATGAGTATTTGCGAAGGCGTTCGCGGCGCCATTACGTACACGTTTGAACCGACGTTTGAACTTTCGTCGAGGTGTACGCTGAAAAAACTGCCGTGAACGGTGGATCATTACTAAAATCTTACAGCTAATCGTCAAGCTTGATTGTTAATTCCAAACACTTTATAATACGATAGTCCATCCATAAGTTTGTTTATAATTATCTGCAAGTTTCTCGACTTCGGCATTCATCGTGAGTTCTTTTTTTATACAGCTCCGGCCAGTATTATTACTCTCTAAATTCTTTGAAGTGAAATCTCACTCTAAAAAGTGAAAATTGAGTCTTGAAAATTGAGTCTTAATTTATGAGATTTTACTCTTCAAAGTGAGATTTACTCTAAAAGTTTTAGACTAGAGAAGAGATAAAGCTGTAACAAAACGTGACAATAAGCGTGATATGTTGACCAGTACACAGCGGAAGCAGGATATCGTTACATAATGGTTTTATCATGGAGATTGGTGAAGAAAGGCGATAAATCGTCTCAATATACGTCTCGACGAATTCGATGTAGGAGTTCTCGACCGAGACGATTGCTAGTTTTCCAGTCCATACGTTTGGCTCTCGTTCTGTATTATTCATCTTTCCTCGGCATAATGCCCGCAGTGGCCATCATCCTTTACGAGCGACACAAAGGACGAGTTACCAGTCTTCCTTGATTATCCTGCTGTGCGTATCTCGCATTAAGAAAAAAGATCGATGGTCCTTGAGGACTATTGGTATGTCTCTTTTATAGGAATGTAAGTATCCTCGCGAGACAGTGGGAGAAGGGACGGGACGTAAGAATGAAATCTTAATCGTGCCTGACCTCTTCGCGCGAGTTATCGCGGGAAGTTGTGTGTGTTTACCGTCGTGGAATAATTAAATAACGAGTCTCGCAGTGAGCCAACACTAAGTGTATAATCGAACGATAACGTCTGGCGCGTCGCCACTTTTTCAGGGCCCCTCATTGGTTCAGCTCGTTGCTCCGGTCACGTATTACTACACAAATGATAAACAACGTTGTAATAGAGGAAAATATGAAATACTACTGCTCTTTAGTGCTAATACAAAAATCAGATCTTTAAAATAAACAAGCGCGGAAATGCCGCTCGCGTGATTACCGTATGTCACATATCGTTTTCTTAAAGTCAAGGACCCGAACAAGCATGCATATCACGATTTGCAGGGTCGTGGACGGTGACGTTTTCGCCGGTCTGGGTCGTACGCAGTATTTGAGTCTCGCAGACAACGAGGTACCTTCGATACCAAGGCACATTTTGACGCATCTGTCATTGTTACGAACTTTAGATCTCAGCAGGAATCGGATAAGCCGCATCGATTTGGATGACTTCAAGGTAAGTGATTAGATTACTTTAACTTTAGAGCTCACGCATTATGAAAGAAGACAATCAAAATAGAGAAAAATAATAAAATAGAAAGGGCGTTGGCACAATAGATCATAAACCTATTCTTTTAAGCAGAATTTTATGTATTCATTTTTTTCCCTCCAATTTGCACAAAAAAAAAAGGAAAGATGAACTGTGCAAGAAGTTCACTTGAAAAGAACAGACTTTATATATACTCATTCAATCAGTTATGTGTTATCAGTGTTATGAATATTTTGCACAAATTGACAGGAAGATTCTATATTTGCAAATCTAAAAGTGCGCAAATTCTCAAATGTTATTATGAAAGAGCGGAAGTTATAGTATTGTAGTATTAAAAGTCTAAGAAATACAATCTTGCATTTAAAAGAGACGTTATTAATAGAAGAAATAATAATTAATAAAAGAAAAAGAATTTTTAATTTAAATAATAAAAATATAGAAAGAAAGAAAAGAGATAGCAAACTCATTACACAACGTCGTGATTTAATGACTTTTTTGTTATTTTAGCACAATCCGACACTTCAGCATTTGGCTATGGCTGGAAATGCGATTTCTGAGATGATCCCAGGTTCGCTACCGCCTTTAGTGAAACATTTACATGTCGGCAGGAATCGTTTGAACAGTCTAAATCATACTCTAAGGTATCTTTTCTCGTAAAGTATCTTTTCTCAGTTCGAGCACGAAAATGAATTATTAAAATGAATTATTCAAGTTTTAATATTACGATTAATTATATTTAATATTACGAAAAATTATAAACTGCAATATATTGTTGACAAAAGTATAATCTCCATTATCTTTGAGACTCGCATTCATAGTTGAAAAGTTACCATAGTATTTTACCCATCCTGTTTACTTACTTAGCGTTTAGACACTACGTCTCTTATCTAATTCGTTTCGTCTATGATTGAGCCATTGCATTGTGAATCGCTGATTAAAGGAAATTCCCTGCGTGGACTATTGATTATCGACCTTTAAAATCGTACTTGGAAATCTGCGATTCTATGTGTTCGCTCGGCGGCGAATACGTGGAGCGTAAAGCAGGATTTAGCCATCGCGATTTAGCCACGTGCCCCACTTATTTGCTCTTTGCAGAGATTTGAATCAACTCGAGTGGTTGCTCATTAATTCTAACGAGCTCACGTCACTCGATGGCGAGCTACCATCGTCCGGCCACAATCTCAAGATGCTTTACGCCGCGGATAACAAGCTGACGCATCTTCCGGCCGAGTTCCGATACCTTCACCGTCTGGAGACTCTCTTTCTCCAGCAGAACAAGATCCGAAATCTCGATGGCACTCTGCAGAAAGCCAGGCGCCTAAAGTTCCTGGAGCTCTCATATAACGAATTGCAAGAGGTATTTAGTTCGCGATATTCTTTTTAAGCTTCGATTTCGATCGTGTATACTTGATTTTGTAGCACGAAAGTCGACATGTACTACATAAAATGTTTATTTGTTTATTCGCGATAACAAAATTTTGTTGTCTAAAGTTTTGTTGCAAAAAGTTTTTTTACACTGAATAAACGAATACACGGAAAACTGTGAGTACTGAAAGACCCGTACCTTGGAAGATATTAATTATTTACTCTTTAATTTTTAGATTTTTCGAAATCCTTGGGACACTAATTAATTTTTTAACAATAATGAGATTTTTAATGTTAGCTGCTCAGTTATATTTACTACTATTTAGTTAAAAAGTAATTTTGCTGAAGAGGATTTCAAAGAGAGCCGAAACGTTCAAAAATAAAGATTTTGTATAATGGAAAGTAATCAAAATTTTGTAATTGAATCATTGGTCACGTCTGCTTTGACTCTCATTAGCTTTGAATTTATTGTTTATTTTTATTTTAAAGATTAAGAGTTTTTAAATTTTATTTTATATTTTTAAAAAATAATATAAGCCAACAGAAAACATTTTATTATTAAAAAATAATTAATGTGTTTAAGGTACATGTTTTTAAATACATATAGTCTTCTCTTTAATAGAGAGTGGAATTTCGAGGAATTTAAAAGTGAGAGAGTAAATCTACGAAATTGCATCGTCAGGCGAGTGCATTCGGAGCGCACGTGCTCTCGAATATTACGCTTTAACGTGTGCGATATGACGGGGGTGTCAGAGGAGGCAAAAGCGCGCCGTACATTGAGCCAATTACCGCAACGTAACGTAATTATTACCGCCTTCCGCCTGGCGGAAGGATCTCAAGTCGACACTCGAATGAAACAGACGAACGTCGCGGTTTTCTCGTTCAAATTGCGTGACACGTCGACTCGAATGGCGTTAATTAGATTGCGCAGTTTACACACATATTATATTATGAATAGAAATTCAAGACATCTAAATTATGTCTCTTTAGTTGAACGCGGACGATTTCTTAGAAGCCGAGATGTTGGAGGACCTCGAGCTCGGGCACAACTCTCTCAAGTCTCTTGGCGGCGCGGACGGTGATGGAAATGGAAGTAGCGCTCTTTATCCCCTCAGATCGTTAAAGTGCCTGAATTTGACGCACAACGAGCTCCGTGAATTTTCTCTGGCTTCCTTGCGCGGTCTACGTGAACTTAAATTGCTCGATCTGTCGAATAACCGGATCGCCAGACTTCACAGAGGAAGACCGTCCTCCGAGGTAGATATCTACGTCATCCGATACTTTACGTATCTACGTTATCATCGAGACTGTTTACGTCTGATCTGACGATCGGTCGAAATCTATTCTTGATAGAGTCCGATCGAAACTTTTACCGAAACTGAAAACGAACACTCATTACGTGTCAGTTTTGACTAAAAGCTTATAGCTCTTCTTCATAAATATTAATTATAATATGTGTAATTATTGTTTCAATAATTAAATTATAATGTTTATGAAGAAGAAGTACATACATTCTTTGGTCAAAATTGACACACAGCCAAAATTTCGATTTCGGCCGAAATTTAATTATTGTTTCAATTGTGATATTTATGAAGAAAAAGTATAATATGATGTATGGGCATGTCTATACATATGATCTTTGTAAGATTCTTATTTTTTTATTTCGGTTTTGATTAAAATTGACATGTAATGTTCAGTTCGGCAAAAGTTTCGGTCGGACTCTAATTCTTCATGTCCGCAGAATTTGGTGGAAGAAGAGGGCGAGGAGATTGCAGGCAGCACTATCCAAGATCTGCGCCTTCAACATAACGAGCTGCGTAGTCTAGACGGTTCTCTGTTCCTAGGCATGAAAGAACTGCAGAGGCTCAATCTTAGCCACAACGCGCTGGGCCCTACGATCGGACCGCGCGATTTGCGCGGTCTCGACGGGTTACGCGTGCTCGACATCTCGCACAATCAACTCACCACCCTCGAGGATACGTCGGAGGTAAATATAAAAGTCCACTCGAATTTTCTTTTTGCTTTCCCTTTTCTTTTTCTTCATTCGATGTGCGATATAATCGTGTACCAATTGTACGATCATGATTTAGACGTGGTTACCGTCGCTGGAGGAACTGAACGCGTCGCACAATCGCCTGGTTACGCTGTCCGGTCGAGATTTTCGCGGTTTCCCGGTGCTCTGCTGGGCCGATGTTAGCATGAATCAAATACGTACTCTCATGCCGGAGCTGGTGGCTAATACACGATGCACGATTCACGGAGTCCCCGACGTGCTACGTATATACCTTCAAGGTGAGCTTATATTAGATACACTCTCTCTCTTTTTTTCAAGGCATTTCTCTTCGCAGCCTTTTAGTATCATATTTAACGCTACCGCACGTTTTCTATTCATGCACACAACAGATTGTTTATAATAATATTATATAATAGCAAATATTAGAATTGATATTGTATTGTACTATTTAAGATTCTTCTGTCATACATCTCTTAGTGAGCTGAAAAAAAAGGACAACAATGAGAAAAAAGTGATTCATCTTTTTTTTTTAATATTTCAGATATATCTATATAATATTGCTCGATAAAATAACTCTTAATTAAAGACCACAAGACACGTGAATTTAATTTTGATATATATCATACATAATCACATTGGTGAGAAAACAAGGTAATGCGCAATGTTATCTATTATTCGATCAGTATGTAAAAGATTCGTCACAGATGAACGGTAATCGAGTTAACAGTCGTAAACGAAACTCTGTTTCCCATAGGAATCTCCGTTTGGTGAGACAACTCTTCGTAGAGAATTCTGATGTCTCAGCGAATATTAAATTTAATAAGCTATAAATTTCACACTATACTGAAATAAACACATCTAAAGATATATTTATTCTAATTTTATGAGATTGCACACAATTTAATATTGCTTCTCTGCTTTTTTCTCGCTAATATTGTTTCTTTTTCGACTAGGGGCTGTTCAATATTATTTGATGAATGATTGGTGAACGATTAAATTCAATTAGATATTAATAGAAGAGGATAGTACGATGAGTGGCGCCAGCGGCATCGCATAATTAATAAACACCGCTTGTAAGGTCCAGCGTGGACAAACAAACGGTGGGAAGGCGAGCAAGGGGAAAAAGAGTGAGAGAAGGGACTGGTGAAGAGAGCAGCCGGGCGCAAAGGGGACGGAAAATAAATTACTGGCTGATAATCGCCTGGCTCCGTTCGGCTCCCGAGGCGTACATTATTTGTTACAACGGTTACATTTCTCGCGATAACCCCCGCTGCGGCGCCATCTCGATTTATTTATTATATACCGGCGTCTGTCTGTTGAGCTTTGTTATTGTTAATGTATCGACTCTGTCTCTTTGCAGCCACGCTATCGTGCCCAATCCCGTTATCTTCTGGCTGCAGGTCTCAGCTTTTATTTGACACTTTCTTTCCCTGCTTCGCTTACGATTTCGCACCCGAGAAACTCAGGAGACTTGCGACGAGAATTGTAACGTTTAGGAAAGCCTTCGAACCACGAATGTGACAATTGCTATTAACGATTGATATTGCAACTATGCAATCTTTGTTATCACAGCTGGCGCCACATTGTCATTAATCACGCGTGTTTTTATGATAATTTTTTTTTACGATAATTTACGATCAAAATACTGTGACTCTTGAATTTAGGGCTGAGATATAACAAAATATATTGTATAGCACAAGATACTACAGGAAAACGAAAAAATCAAATCGCCCGTAATGCGTGAACGGGCAAGCTGCATGTATTTCTCATATCTTATTGTTGCTCCACTTCATCGTGTGTCACGCGGTAAGCCCTTACACTCACACGCACGCTTTGTTGTTCGCAGATAATCCCGTGCTGTGCGACGCCGCTCTGGCCGACTTGACCGTCGCGCTTGAGGTAAATCACGCCAAGGTTTATGGGGTCGGCAGCGATTGTCCAACCACGACAACGCCCGCGCCGTTGACGACGATCGAATTGACGCCGACGCTTCTGCAGATGGCCGCCGCAGCGGTTGCATCCAGAAGCAACGTGTCCTTCGCTGCCACCCTCGAGTAAAGGCTCCAGCATCGCCGCGGTGCGTGCTGGCCCTATGAGAATAATTGCGTGAGCACCACATCAAGCAGCGTGAAGATTCGATGATGAAAAGGAGGAGAGATCTGAGAAATTCGCGCAAGAACTTAATGTCTTCGTTTGGACGAGATGGCGAGAAAGGCGCGAAAAACCACCAAAGTATGAGTGGAACGATTGTTAGAAACGACACGCTGTCTCCGTAGACACCCATTGTAGTGCGCATTGCGTGTATATATATGAAATGTAACATGCTCGAGGATACTTTCGAGCGTTCTTGGAGAATTTCGTTTTCTCAGTGATTTCGAAGGTGGCGGTGTGTTTGTGCGTTGTCTCGGCACATAAATAGAGAAGCGATTTTGCAATCGCGATCTCGCAAGTCGCCGAACAAAGAGAAGCACCTTCTTTAGTCGTAGCAAGACTCGAAACGGACCAAGATAGCTTCGATAAGTATGTATACTTAGGAGAAATCTTGCGCGTCTAAAAAAATCCCGTTGGATATTCGAACGAGGATCACTCGTTTATTTGATAATGGTCTTGAAATAATTTGAGAAAAATTCAAGATCCAGATTCCTTACGTTGTAAGAGAAAACGAATTGTACTGCGTGCTAATAAATTATATTCATTTTTCTGTTCGGTAACAGATAAGGTCCTTACATGCCCATGCATTGTAAATAGTCTTCACCGGCGAAAATTTCCGTGTTTATGTAGAAGTAAGTCTTAAATTTTTCTCTTCGTTGAACGCGCGAAATAGAAAATGGCCGACGTGTTTGCGAAATTCGATATCGCATCGATTGGCGACATGGATTGGCGATTCCATGGATTGATTCATTCTTATATTCGCTAAGTATCAATTCGCTCTTTTTCGCTTAAACGTATGCGTTCTCGACAATTGCATTCGCAATATGACAAAACAATAAAAAATATATATTGAATATCATTGTATTTTGGAAAGGCACGTACAGTGTTTCGAACCCACAGCGGAAATATGTTAATCATCTCTTTTTTTGATAAATTTCCGACATATCACAGAGTGACGATATGAATGAAGAAACAACAGCAACATTTTACAACGTGATAACTCGCGGAAGACTTTGGTCTTCACTCAAATTTTTCGATGGTCATGTATATGCAAATGAATTCCCGACGGGTCAATGGAGCAAATGAAATCTGTTAACTTTATGCCATTGGCATGGGCAGATTGGCAGTGGGCGATCAATTGACTCCTTCATTAACTCGTGCCAATAGGGACGAATTGTTATCAGCGTGCCTCTACGCATACATAATGGGATCAGCCCGTCCGTCATCCGCGAACGGTGTTCGGTTATTCCATACGCGCGTAAATAATAATATTACGGTAAATATAGCGTAAACGTCCATTCTTCCGAAAGATTCGCGAAAAGAAACATCCCACGAAGCATTCTTTCCTTAATTAATATTGAAAAATTAAATGTAAATCGAAGATTTCGGTTATATAAATGTAACACGAAAATTTGCAAGATCCTTAAAAAGATTACCGTGCAAATGGCTCCATTTTGACTCGAGATTATTAAATTTATTACGTTCATTGTTTTCTACCAATGTAGTTTAATTTTTATTTAACTCTTTTTCTAGTTCTAAGAATTATAAAAGAATCAAGAGTAAATTGAATTGAGATTAAAGTTAATCTACATTGGCAGAAATAGGCATCAATTATACATTTTAAACGGGCATGATTAGTATTTCTTGATTTTTCACATATATAGATATATATACACATGCAGAAGGCAGCCAATAGCACGACTGCTAGCTTAATTTTAGCTAGAATTCAAAATCAAAATAATTTATCTCTATTAAGTATTTTAATGAAGAATAACTTTACGTCGTGGAAAGGCATCGCGAGAATCGTGAAAGAAATGATCAAGTATTACAATGAGCAAATATAATGCCTATCTAATAAGTATGCAAGTATATGAAATATTATTAAAGATGATCAACGGTATATTAACGTTAAGGTCCAAATACTGTACTGATTTTACTTATAAGTGAATTTCTCGCAATGTCTACGACGCAATGTTACATGTGTAGGTACCATTCATATATATATATACATATATATATATATATATATATATATATATATATATATATATATATATATATATATATATATATATATATATATATAAAAAAACAAAAAAGAGATA
>Ga0157363_1002245_pt1 | contig 16905 bp, 10 predicted proteins | sample AttsexASBM1_FD_111477 | JGI IMG/M metagenome (GOLD analysis project Ga0157363, IMG submission 111477) | Fungus gardens microbial communities from leaf cutter ant in Ribeirão Preto, State of São Paulo, Brazil - Atta sexdens ASBM1 | ecosystem: Host-associated > Fungi > Mycelium > Unclassified ... | reverse complement strand
CCCCCTTCTCCTCTCTTTCAATTCTTTGCTCTGTTTCTTTCGCATCCTCCTCTCATAGTATCTTTCACTTTTTCCTAGCCGCTAGTGGATCAAGGTAGGATACAACTCGAGGTACAGCTTAGCGTGACGATGATACTACGCGCTTCCGAGTCCTTCGGCGACCTAGGATCAGTGCTGACGATTAAGATCGTCGTTTCTCTAACCACGGTGTGTTGAAATGACTCTACCTGTGATCAGTGCTGCGCACTGATAAGGTGCTGCGTTTCCTGATTAGACCTATGTCTATGAAAGACTGGTTTTCTCTACTAAAGGAAATTGTCAGACACTGAAAACGTATCGCACTTTACCTTGAAAGCATCCGTATTTGTAGACTTAAAATTAATTACCAAAAGATCTATTAATTTTAATCTTTCTTTAATTAATGAAAATAGATAAAGAATAAATAAATAAGATGTCGATGAAATAAACAATAAATTAATTTAAATTAATCCGAGTTAATTATTTCTTCCTAATTGCAAATTTGGCAATGTATCACATATATTTTTTGAAGAATTAAATTATCGTAATTATTAAACATATAATACATCTAATCAGATAAGATAAGAACACTTTACAGAATATATGCAAACAAGACTAACAAAATATTTGTATACTATGAATATGCTGTAATAAAGTTTTAAATTTAAAGCAATGCAAACATTAAAAAAGAATTGAACACTATAATCCTTTTTAGTAATTCTAATGGTTCCCACGATCTATTTCAAAAAATCTAGATTCAAAATTGTTTATTTACGTCTATTTTATATCTTGAAAAAGTTGATAATCCGAAAGATTGAGATCATTTATCGCGAAACAACTATTAAAGATCTGTAACACATCGAAAAAGGATCTATGGCCAGCATGGCAAGAAATAATGTTTTAGAAAACAAATATTTAGTTACTATCCGCAAAAGATCAGATTTATATTTTATTAAAAACGATGAACTCTGGAAAATCTTTATTGGGACATAAAATTGAATTTACTGCGCTGAATTCATGGATGTTGCGTGCTTATAAGAGAAGATCTACATCAGGACAACGTTTCGAAGTTGTCTGTTGCGCAAACCTCGATAGGTACGTAGGCAGGTTCGTATCTTGCACAATCGCCGTTGGCATATAGAAGCACAACGCAGTAGAAAAAAAGGGCGTTTGAATTGCTGCAAGAGCTAGCTACTGACATCTTCGTCGTAAATTCAACGGATAGTCATTATTTTTAAAATGTCTCATTAGTCATTGATACTCAAATGCAAATTTAAATATTAATAATTTCATCAAAAAATCAAATATTAATTAAAGTCGTTATCGACAATGTCAAATATATAATATATCAAGATTACAAACAATGGATAACACTATTCATTATTCAATTGTATATGTATACAGATCTAACTACCTATGCTTTCCTATTTTGATATTTATACTAATAAAATAATACATGAACAATATAATGTATTATATAAGTATATATATATATATATATATATATATATATATATATATCTGATCACATGTCGGATTATTAATAGGTAATTTTACATGATTCTTGGTAACATCCTCAATAATGTACAAGACGTACGCACATTACGGGATAACAACATATGGAGATTATGATTATCTTGTTCATATAATTTATTGATACTTTGATACATCAACATGAAGTTTACAATCATATAGATATTAAGTATGCACTGGACTTAAATAATTTTCATATGAAAATTCATCGCATTCATTGAAATGATGAAAGTCAATTTTAATTAAGCATATGACGAATGAAGCATTCAAACTTACTCATGACATATTGAGGATGCAAGAAAATATATATATTTATACTTTATTTACTAATGCCCAATACAATATATTAATTAGTATTCGGCAGCGCGAGCGACCAAATGCGATCAATACAAAAAACTGAAGAAGAAACTATACGTATGAACACTGCTGGATCTACATTTCCTCTCAAAAGTGGGCTTAATGACGTCGCGGTGTAACAAGGAGATGCAGGCGGCCGGCAAATCGAACCTTGAGGATGATCAAGTAATTTATGATCGTCTTATCGTCCTCTTTCTCTCTTCCTTTCTCGATCTTCTTCTATCTACCTTTTTTCGTCTCTCTTTCTCTCTTATTTTATTCCTCTCTATCGCGCTTGGGTATATAGCAGAAGGACGTGCTACCCCTCCAAACGTAGAGCGGGATGCTGTTGGTGGGATGAGTACCAAGTAGCAACGAGTCATTCACCTTTTATCCCAGTAACACGAAGTCGTAGCCGCGAGCGACGACGAACGACAAACTACAATCTGCACAAGTACCGACGCGTACGGCATATCTAGGTATCCAAACGGCCATAAGCTGGACCGTACATTAATTTCGGCGGATGAGACGCTGGAGAGTGGAGCGTATTTATTCCGTTAAAGTTGTCCCCCTCGTTTCAAATGTACCGGATACCCGAACGAGCGATTTTGCGATGCGCAAGCAATGACGTCGGGACCGGTTAGTACACGTATTAAACTAATATCGCGGATAAACTCTTTCGATCATATTTAGATTAAATTGAAGTTAAGCATAAAAAAGTACGCATACATTATCGTGTTGAAAAACAGGATTTTTTCGCTCATAAGATGTTATTCTTCTTTCGTATTTTTCTTCCGCGGAAATTTCAAAAAAACATGTATCGAAATATATTTTTGATCAATCTTCTATCTATATTTTCAAAATATAAACATATCTACGTTTTCTAATATTAATGAATACATATTTATTTTTCAACTGTGATTATTTTATTAATTTTATCGCAATACTGACTACATCGTTTTATTATGTTAATAGTACTGTTTTGCTTTTAGCAATTTTCAAGTAAATAATTTGATTTGCGATCTATAAAACTTAATAAAATTATTTTTGAAGTAATTTATTTTTATCTTTTTAAAATAAAATAATTTCTCATAGAACAATTCTTATTACGCTAACTTCTATAAATTAAGACATATTGAATTTCTCTACCTATCAAGTTTAATTAAATGATATTTTATAAATTAGGTACACAATTTCACAATTATTTTCACAATTATTAAAACTACTCTTACATTTGTTTCCATTAAAAAATTATTAAAACGAATTACTTTTATTTTATTGAATTCAAATTCATATCATTAAAATATAATGGCAAAATTTGAAGAATGAACAATGACGACAAATTATTCTATCGAGCAATGCCTTCAACACAAAGAAGGGGATTCATTGCAATTGTTGACTCCTAAAGAATATAACTTCTGTAAGCCACGCTCTTAATCCGCTTAATTATAATATGTTTTTAGCATTTGCAGTGATTTTTTTCTATACATGATTCTATACATGCGAACGATTTTCTCGCCATGCGATTTTTTTTTATGAGTGAAATTTGTACGATAAGACAATATCTGTCAGTTGAGCAGAATTTTTTTAACATAAAATATTTTAGGATTAACATTAGTATTTCTATCAAGAAATACAATTTGTCATGAATCAATACAACATGGATTTATTTATAACAATTCAGAAGTCTACAGCTAGTAATAATGCTAATAATACTAATAATTCTGTAAGAACATATTTTTACGAGATCTTTACGAGTTTTACTTGTTCCGTGAAACATCAATGTAGAAAATGCACGTAGTCATATAAATTGCATAGAAATATTGTTAATTTTCTAGTTTCTGAAATGATAACTTCTCGATCGATTTCGCATAAGGTCAATGAATCCATCCCACTACCTAATACCACGGTAGAAATAGTGTTAGAGGATGATGTAGCAGTTCCGCCAACGCTTTTGATAATGAAACAGCTTCAACGCACGCAATGTATTTAAAATTTAAAATATTTTTATATAATATTATATTAACGCAAAATTTAAGTAACAAGTATAAACCAATTTTTTAAATTACGAAAATTGAGAGAGATTAAATGGCTTACATTACTTAAATTACATACATTACTTAAATAATATACGTCTTTCTTCTTTTATGAGAAATTCTAAATCTAATCTGTACATTCCATATATTCCACTAACTTGCAACTCGAAAAAAAAAAAACGGTTTCTCTCCAAACAGAATATATAGTTGGCATATCAAATCTTTAAATGTTCCAATAACCTCATGCCTAATCCTCATTTACCGTTGATGACTGAATTTTGATTTGAAAAATTCATCTAGATTCATTCGCGGTACCTCCTCTCTTTCAAGAGTTTCTCCCTTCCTTTAGTCTGTCCGATCCCACTTTTCTCCCCAAGTGAGGCCCAGTACGAAACACGTGGGGGTTGGGCTTATGAACCGAACGATATATCGGGGGAAATTTTCCGAAAGCTCGGTCGAAGTGCCAATTGCCGCTGTAGCCGGCAACAACGACCAATCGCCGTTGCTCCTAGTCAGACAGGTGGGGGCCAGCCGAGACTTAAGCGAGGCCACTCGCCGTGGAGCTGTCAGAGCTCTGTGGGGCACAGTCACGCATACATAGCTGCTGGTCCCTTCAGTTTTTCCAGTAGCGTCCACTTGGTCGATCGTCGTCTTCGGATCGCGCGATATTCCTTGCGAATTATTCACCGTGTCCCGATTAATTTGTCACACTTGGAATTGTGGATCATTTTGTGGATCGACAATCGTTTTATTCGCGTGCCGTTACTTGATTTGACGGGATCGTTTTGAAGATTTTTCGATAATTCAGGACATTTTAGAAGTCGCCGTTTTCACGAGACCTGAACACGATACTTAAAGTGTCAGAAGTGTCTGCAACGCTCTGCTAGTTTTCCAAGGGAGCCGAGTAAGAAGATATGGCTCGGCAGTTGGACCCCACCGGTCTCTACTGAAGACGTTTTTCTCCACGATCGAGCAACTACATACTTCCGCTTTCAGTATTACTGAAGATCATTATCGTCGACATGGCAGCAGGAGGATTGGACCCCACTGGTCTATACTGAAGTGCGTCGAATAACTGCGTTTCTCGAGACCGTTTATAATATTCATATCTCTTTCTGAAGGTTTTCGATTGACTTTCAATTAAAATTGTGCAACATGGCTGGACTCGATCCAACCGGTCAGTATTGAGAAGGTGAAGGAAGGTCTAGAAGAATCGAGGAAGTAGGAAGGAGACTCGAGAGATACTTCAAGGTCGCGACATGGCTGCTACCAGGGGTCTCGATCCGACTGGACAATATTAAGATATCAAAGCCTCCGAAACTTGGAGGAAACATCTTCGTAAATCGATGTTATCAATGATGGAAGAAGTGAGAGGACGAGAGGAAGTCTCATCTTCCAACTTAAGGAGACTGAGATGGAGCATCCATATTCGCAAAGGACGACATCGGACGTTTCTCGCAAATGTGGAACGTCAATGAAGATGCCGAATCTGCCTACATACAGGGTAAGTTCTGAATTTTATTTAATAAGAATTATTAATATTAGCTACGAAGATAGATCATTACGATCATATTACGATCATATTACGACGATTTACTTGCAATTGTTCAACCAATATGTTTCGATTGTATTAGATTTTGCTTTAATTACGACAGTACAATTTGTCCAGTCGTCTCGCACGTGTTCGTCATGGTTACATAATCCGTAATGATTCGCTCGAGCTCGTGATCAAGTCGCGACTACTCGCGAAGTTCTCTTTCGGCGGTCAACCCTCTCCCACCTTCGCGAGTCTCATCCTTCTCACTCCTATTTACCTTCTCTTCTTGCCATTTCCGACGTAACCGTGATCACGTCGAGGTTGCAAAAGAAGGGAGAAAGACTTCTTCAAAGATGACCCGCGCATAACCAACGATTCAAAAGGAGAAGGGAGCCGTTAAAAGGAACGCTATGGGGGAACAGGGCAGGATGAGATTCACGTGACCGCTTGATTCTTTAACATATTACGTCACATCATTCTATATCGATACCTAACGCTTTGCTTTGCTTGCAATCCGTTGGTTATCGCGATCTGATCGAGATCGATGAGATAGGAGTTCTTTACGATAGAATCCCGTAAGAAATACTACTGGTTGTCTAATTTTGACAGACGTAAGGTTTGACATTAAACGAGGCGACTATCTCACGTAGATACATGTTTTATCCTTTCTACCCGGTTTTCTTGTCGCGGTTACAAGCAGGTGCTCCTCTGGGAGTCAGTCTAGACCATTCACCTCGCCATTACTTCCAGCACATAGACCCGAATATCTTCCGGCATATAATTAGACGAGCTGTAGCTTAATTGCAATTGTCTTATAATCGGTAGTATCTTCTTTGTTATATATAGATCTAATACAAAAATATTTTAAAACAAGCTGTATGTGTATCTCTCAGTTCGACTGATTCGAATCGTAACCAAGAAATCTACTAGAATTTTTCTCTTTCCATTTTTCCTTTTCATTTGTTGATATATTTAACGATATAAATTTACGCGATTTTTTTCACTAAACGAAGTTTTAAATAAATGTTTACAATAAAAACATATTCTGCTAACAAGTTTTCAATATTATTGATATAATCTCGCATACAAGTTATTTAATAATGCTTGTGCGATATCTAATCACGATCGAAGCGATATCGTGTATTGCAAATATTTGCGTATCGGCATGCAGTCATACGTGTGATGACGTGTGTCGCTGAATATCGCTGAATATAATTGTACAAAATAGAAAAATTTCGAAAAGATTGGTCTAGAAATCGATCGCGTTTGGCATTATCAATTCGCGGGCGTGTACGCGCGTCGCTTTCGCAAAGTCACGAAATTAGTCTCGGTCCCATGGGAAAGACAAGACCCCGATATAGTGGGTATAGCCGAGGAGGAGGCCCCGGCCGACTCCTCACATGGCCGAGTTCATTGACACCACCTGAGTTTTGGGCATTCACCGTCTCGCTCACGCGCACACACTGTCGATCGTACTCTCCTCGTCAGGAATAAGCGATCGTTCCTTCGCTCGTCCGTTCGCTCAAGTCAAGTCCGCTCGGTCAGCCACCATACCTCTTCCTCCTCGATGACCGTTTCGAGGGATCCCCTAGATTTCGCGGAAACAAGTCGCGATATGCCACGATCCATCATTTTTTTTTTTTCCTATGTTCGCGAACGAATCAATGCGATCCCTGCGAGAATTTTGGGCGGATAGCGTTTCGTGGAAAATAAGATCGATCTCGACTCAAACGGGAGCGGACGTGGGCAGATTCTTCAAAGTTTTCTTCTGCGCGGTTGTGCGACCCGCATACATGAACCTCTTCCGGGTGCGTCCCAAACCGTTCGTTAGCTCTCGCGCGCGAGGTGTGTACAGTGCGGCAATTTGCCGTGATTACTCGACGAATATTTACACATTAAGAGATAGATGTACAGCTTTGTTTCCGAAAATATAGAATGGATATATTTTATCTTTCCTTTAATTAGGAATTTACAATTGTGGCATATACAATTGTTGTACAAACAATCAATCGACAAGTGCACATGACAGGCAGTAGTAGACAAATAGAGAATTATGTCTCGTATTATTATATACGATCAAATATCGACATGAATGCTCAAACGCGTATCAACTTGAAATAATCTATGTTACTCGCGTAAACTTGCATAATATAATAGTGTCGTGCGCATCACTAGAGAGAGAGAAAGAGAGAGAGAGAGAGAAAGAGGGAGAGAGAGAGAGAGAGGGGGAGAAAGGGAGAGAGAGAGAGAGGAACCTCATTCCTTTACTTAATGCGGCGTATACCGTAGGCGCCGTCGTCGGTTGTAATTTCGAACCGCTTCCGTTTATTCGCCATCATAATGTTTGCCTCGCCGTACGATCTTATTACCAGAATAATAGACAAATAGAAACTACGGAGATAGAATGTACAAATGCTGCCGTTGCTGCTCCTGCTGCTGCTGTTGCTGTTGCTGTATAGAAATACCGAGATGAGAGAGTAAAAGAGGAAAGAAGAATGGGGATAGAATGACAGGGGAGAGAGGGAGAGATGGAAGGAGAGAGAGATCACGCGTGACCTAGGACAACATACCGCGCGACCTGCATGCCAATCGTCTCTCTCTTACTCTCGCACGTACTCGCACATTCTTTCGTTTCTCTCTTACTCGAACGCGCGCCGCGGTTTCTCTTCCCGTGTCGCACCGCCGCGCCGCGCCGCGCCGTCTTTCTTCCTCCCTCTTACGTCGTTCCTCCCGCAGTAATAGGCGTACCGAATCGTACTCCTCGTTCCGCGATCGTGACACATCGCGCGATCGTGGTTTTAGAACAAGGCGCCGTAATGCTATCGAACCCAAGCAAGCAGGCAAGCAGGCAGACAGGCAGGCAGGCAGGCTCGCGGATTTTGGCAGGCAGACTTCTGCGTGAGCAACACATCACGCATAACAATGGCACTATCGTATTTGAATTTGGTGGACGTGGTCGGATACAGGCAGGCTCGGCCCATGTATATTTGTATGAACTTTCCTCGATGAGCAAAAACTTATTAAAACTTATTTTATTTATTCAATTCTGTTGCTCTCTATACCTTTCTCACTCTCTATACCTTCCTTTCTTAACGGATCAATTAATTCTTTGTCAATCATGTTTGAAGAATGTGTGATAATTATGATGATAATGTGACAAAAAGAAACGTAAACTCTTTAAAATTAAATTTAAAAAATTATTCATTTTGAATATCTTCTGTAAGTTTTTTATATATATTTAGATATAGTTATTATATATGTATATTACATATATTTATAAAAATATGCGGCATTTCATCACATTCCTTTGAATATATTAATTTCTGGGCAGTTCTCTCTTCGAAGGAGTAATACTTTCTTCGAATAATCCGATAAGTATCGTCGCACGTGTCTGACACGTGGTCGACTTGCCCGGCAACATTATCACGTATATGAAAAACGCTGTTGTATACTGGATGATCAGCATTCAACGGCCAGTATTGAGGCATAAACTACCGCGATAATAGGATAAATCGACTCGATGGCAATTAACGTCGGGGTGGGCGCGTTAAGTCACGATATTCTCGTTTAGCGTGCTGAAGCGAGTGCTGAGCAATATTATTAGTTTAGCGGAACATCTCGGGCTATAGTACAGATAAATACATAAAAATGCGTTACTACGACACGACAGGCGATCAGGCCGGTGAGGCGCGAGACGCCGCGAGAGGAGATCTGGAGATCGCGCGGCATTACAATCATAGACGTCGACTGCTCTCGTCGTCGGTCGTCCCCTTCCAATCATCTTATCTCTTTCTATAGCGAGCATCCACGATCATCCTTCTCCTCCAACACCTCCTTCTCTTCCTCCTCCTCCTCCTCCTCCTCTTTCTCCGTCTTCATCTCTGCCTCACTTCCTCTTTCTCCTTGTTACCTACTCCTCTCCCGCTGTGGTCGCCTCTTTTTTCGACGGTTCTTTTTCTTTTTTCTCATGTCCAGGAGATTCGGAGGTTCGTTCACCTTACGAGGTATCTACTGCTCGGACTTGTCTACTCCTATGGGATATATGCCGGGGGTATTGCTGCGTAGCCGTTTATAGTCATATAGTTAGCTAGAATAACACGCGATCAGGCGCTGTCCTAGCTAAGATTACGCTCGATGAGCCAGAGCCACACTGAACCGAACCAAACCGAACCGGGGCAGAGGTTCTTAATTCAACATTCTTCGGATTCTCGCCGGTTTTCTTCGCAGTTCACTGCGTTTAATCGACTCTCGGAAATCTTGTGTTTCCTTCTCACTCATAATGATCACTTCATACTTACGTCGCGCATAATGCTCAACCTTGCGCTATCGTATTCGCCATTGAGTCGATTGTAACATTCTCCATCTAGAAAAGATCGACGATCCGTGACGGAGATGGAGGAAAATTGTGTTGCTATAGTACGATACAACGATGTCGGATTTATCTTCGATCCTGTTGCATCATCGTTTGTATTGTCGATCTCGATATATATTCGCGACATCACGCGCCATCCACGTTCGACTCCAAGTGTGCTATTCACGCGATAAAGGAATCTTCTCGTTCGATAACCGCCGACCTTTCTCGAGCGAGCGCACGAGCTCAACTCACGCGTCGTACTTAACCATCCGCGAGTGAGCGAGCGCTGAGCGGGCGCAAAAAAATTTCCGAAAGGCCAATATCGTCTGCATCATGAAGCGACTTCTAGTTAACGACTTGAGCCTAAGAGTAAATGGGCCAGGGCCGTCATTGTAGCTCCGTGCAACACGAAATTCCCTCCAAGCATCCGATAGTCGCGCATGAAAGAACGATATCACGATTATACTAGGCACTCATCATCGGGCGGCATCTTAGGATGTGTTCGATGCATCGAAGGTCTGACCAAGCAAGCAGCATAATGCCAACCAGTGGCATTTACGGCGGTAAGACCACCTTTGCCTCGACTCTTTCTCTCCATGTCTATCTGTCTCTTTCTTCTTCTCGTCCTGTTCTTTCCTTCACACCCTCGCGCACCTTTATCTTCGTTTCTCTCTCTCTCTCTCTCTCTCTCTCTCTTTTATTCTCTTTGCTCCTGTCTCTTTCTCCACCATCTCTCTTTTTCTCTTTCTCTCTCTTTAACTCGTTCTCGTGGCACACAGGTCTCGAGCAGCAGCTTCTTTAGCGTTCCATTACCGGCGTTCTATGGAATGCATCGGTCTCTCACAACACCTACGAAGACAAAGTCCGCGAAATCGGCTTTATACCCTCCAAGACAAATGGCGAAGCATCGCTGATCTTTATGCCTCTTTAATTGACCTATGTGTTGGTTAATAATGTTCCAATCTATTATTATAAGAAATCGGTAACAGTAAGATTTTTAGAATACGAGATATACAATACTATAAAGATTAAATAATTAATTTATTGATATAAATTAATAAATATCTATAAATAGACATTAGATAAACTAATTTTTTTTATTTAAGAAATCTTGAACTCTCTTCTCGAGAATTCTCTTGTCTGATATAATTAGTAATTACGTTTGTCTTATGTTAGCTTTTGGTGAAATATGATATGAACTTCCTTTAATCTTACTTAGAAATACATATTCATTTTTAATATTATAAACGCTTATGCTGAACATTGTCGACAACTCTTAGAACACATACTTTTGTCATCACAATAAATATTTAACATTAATTAAACATTAAGTTTTATAAATTTTTATTATATAAATGGAATAATTTCATTCGATATCGAAATAAATGCAAAGTAATTTTATCATGTTTCTTATGCATAAATTTAATTATGTTGTTTAATATTTATGTTATTAATATTTATAATCTTTATGATATTCGAGAGGAAGAATAACTAATATCTTTAGAAAATTATTGGTGACATCTTATTATAAATGACCAAGAACACTAATGCTGCTCTTGGAAAATAAGCAATCACGACGTACTTCCTTGACGATTACAGTGATCCTTGGTGTGATAATTGACACACTCGTATATTTATGGTCAATAACTATGTATCTGTAGATGAAAATGGGCCAATCATGACGACATTCCCACGTGAATATTCTAACTGAGATATAATGTCCTGTGAGCAATTGTACTCGCGCATAGTAGCGCACGACGTGACGCTACCCGACGCGACGCGACGCGACGCGACGGTCTATGGTGATAGAAGTGCCCGCCGCGCCATCGGCGTTGCTGATGGTGATGAGCGGATCGCCTTGACGAGAAAATCACGTGGCCGCGGGAAATGACTTGTTATATAAACTAACGATTATCTTGGTACTTGTACATTGCCACGTCTAATCCAACGAGTCTGACACGACCGTCTAGGCGGCCCTGTGATAGACGACGTGTCTCACCTCCGTGTCGCATTTATCACGACTGCATGCAAGAATAACGCTGTAAGATAACGGATATCGCCCCTATGAACCGACACGCGTCAATTATGTGTATGCGCGCTCGAGCTTAATTCCATTCGATCGAGAAATTCTGCAAAAGCGATAATCAAGGATAACTAGAAGTATGTATTATCCTCATATTTCGAAAAATTCATATTCACGAGATGCTCATGCTCCACAAATGTTTTCTAGAGGATAGAATTGAAAATAGAGGATCGTGTGACAATCACAGAATATTCACACGAGGGAACTAATATCTATAGATATCGATGCATCGCTGATATCTAGGGCAGCGAAATGCAATCGAACAGTCTAGACCGCGATGCGAGAAAATCAGTGCGCGGAGCGCACTCACAGCTCACAGTCAGTAAGCTCATAGCACCCGGCGGGTGCAGCATGGGTGGAAGTAAAGCCAGGAAAGTAGGTCAACATTGAGTCGGGCGAGTCTGAGAACCAAGTTCAGGGGCAAACTGCAGCAGCGCCATGCCCGAAGCCACGGACTCCTCTCGTGCCTTAGGTTAAGTTTTTTTCTCTCTTTCTTTCCCACGTCAACGTGCACACGCATACACGCATATACATGTGGACGGGTGTATGCGTGTACAGACCATAGTCTATCTCTCGCTCTCGCCCAGGAAGAAGAGAACGTAAAGGGAAAAAGAGAGAGTACAGGAGGCGGTCTAACGGACTCTGCTCTGGTCTGCCTAGTTTTATTTTTCCGACGGATCCAAGCCTGGCCATTCGTTCCGTCCCTCTCTTGCCCGCCTTGGACCCTCCCTCGCACGCGTGCACGAGCGCGTATGAGGGCAAGAAGGGAGAGGGAGTTGATCGTACCTGTGCTTCCCCTTATTTTCTCTTTCTTCACGTTAGCTGATCTTGGCCTAGGTCTCACTAACGCTGTTGTTGCCGCTGCCGCGGCCGCCGCCACCGTTTCTTCGAGAGTGCTTTCTCCTGAGCAAACTGATGTTGTACGACATATTTTCGGTCGAACTTGGCCCAGAAATAACTCAGTTGGAAAGTGTAAGTGAAACCCTTCGCTCTCGAATAACCGTTTCTTGCCATGACGATAGTTCAACATGTCTACTTCAGACGACTAACGTCTTCTTTTGAGCCGAAACCGGATAGTGACTCGGTTGAAGTCTCAGAAGTATTCTTTAAAGACACTTTCAGCAAGAGACCAAGAAAAACACTAAGAAAAAACGCGTCTTCCCTGCTTTATTACAAAATATTTGAGAAGCAATCATAAATAATTTCAATAAAATGAGTTTTTTCAAACTTTTCGAGGGAGAAGAAGATAAAATTTCTTTACTTTTATCATTTTAATTCAATATCCTTTGATACATATATTCTCCAATTAAAAAACTTAATTTTCTACGAAAACCTACGTAAACTGCACATGGATTGATACAGATTATTGATTGAAATTATTCCTTATAATTTGTCCCATATTGATACCTTACCGTACCGCTACACGATTCCTATAACGACTGCCGCGACACGTCTGCAATGCAATAACGATAGTTCTCGACTTTACCTTTCCATTCCTCGAATTATCTTTCACTCCTCCGTAACGAAGCACAGAATAAAAGAAGGATTTCGAGCGAATAAAATGACCTCGGCGAAATCGTCACGAAGGCCGTCGGACGCGCGCGAGCGCGCATATTATACTCGCTGTAGTCTATCAGCCGGAAGATATATCGATTAGCGATAAAGCGCGCCTATCCACCTAGCGAGCGCACACAGGCGTAGACAGGTAGGTTGATGGTGGGAAGGTGGTCGGCCTCAAGTAGACAGGATATAGGTAGCCAGCGGGTCACTCGGGCCGTCTGTTTTACGTCTTCGTACACATGTACACGCTGTTTCACATACACGCGTGCATACAACTGCAACGGCACGGCGCGTCCGCGCATTTCAATCCACTTATCGCGCCGCATGCGAACCGGCTAAATCGCGTGCTGTTACCACACACGCTCCACACGCTTCATAGTGTTATCTCCGTTTCGAGCGCGTGCTGTACTGTATAAGGAAGCGCGTGGACGCGCGCGAATATAAATTAGGAAGGGCAAGTTTCCAATTCTTGCATTTTTTAAACTTGCATCTTGTGCAATCGATGCGATGCTGTCGCTCTCGCATTGTCGGCAAATTGTCCCTGAGGATACACGATCTCGGTTTGCCAGGGCGTGGTTTCCTATGCAGTTTTTGCCCACCTAGAAACGCACTAGGCGGCCTTCGCTGAGATCAGGATATCCCGCCGCTCGTTTCTCCCCCTGCCATTCCGGCATACATCCACTTCACCTTTTGTATTACGCTGCGCCCTCCGCGAATGCACTAGTCACTCTGTCACATTTTTAATTACTCTAACTCGTTCGACAAATCAATACGCAGGATAATAACTAATATATCATAATATATCATAATTTATCGTATCGATGTTACGTTACATCGACCGGATACATTGAAAGATAAAAAAAAAATTAAAACTAGGTACTTTGTTGCTGCAATATATTACACTATTATTACGACTTATTTATATACAGTATAGGTAGAAGATGATAAGCAAATTACTGACATAATCCCGTACAAATGCTAATCGCCATGCTAATATCGTTCTATTTATAATATGTATACCTCGTTACGTACAATCTAATCCTGCATTATTAATGAGTCTTGAATAGAGTCTATAATAGAGTCATTTTTATTGGCTGTTTCAGGAATCGACCAGCAACGACATCACTGCCGTCGAGTAATTTCATTGTTCTCATCTCCGATGACGAGGACAACGGAGTCTGCTCGAGAATGGAAGGATTAGAAACTTTACACTGCCATGGAAATTCGCCACCTAGTCGTTCCATCTCTTTCTTCATCACTATCTCTCGCAGAGACACGTGCCGCAACTCTCGAGGGCGAAAAATGTGGACACCCGGAAGAGATTGTGTTCGTTTCTTTTGATATTCGTGATATCACGAATGTTCCGTGATTCGCTGTACACTGCCGATATAATGACCCCGATAAGATGCTATTTTTTTAAAATTTATATCACACGTTAAGACACGGTGGCTACGCGGAAACGCAGTGAAATGCGACTGTCATGAAAAGAACGACTTCGGTTATAGCCGAAAAAATTTTTATTAAATTAGTGTCCGATACCGATTTATCTTCATTATCATTGCTGTTGCTATTATTAATCACTATTTGAACTGTCTATTACTGATCGAGACACTTGCGCGCGCAACATCGCGCTGTTACCGTTATCGCTATATACTATCAACGTTGTCACAACTATGTGGTATGTTTTCTGTTTCTGCACTAGATTGCACTAGAAGTCTCTTTCTCGCTTTCGACAAATATCAAACATATTTCACTTTAAGTTCCAAAAGTGTACATTGGTTCAGCCACAGAAAACAAACCTATCAATGTTACTATATCTTTTTTCTGTCACTTCGAATGTCGATATCGTCAAGCATATGGATTAGAGAAACAGTAAAAAAAAAGCAGATTGTTTAGGAAAATCCATTCTTCTCTTGGCGACTCTTTATTCATGTTATATAAACTACTAAGAATTATACAGTTAATGTGCAGATATAAATTTAGACGAGGTATTAAATCATTTTGTTATCGTAAATAAACTCAATCTTGATTTTATTTATATAAAGTTTTACATTCAGTAATTTTTAATATTACATGTACTGCGCTTAAAAAATAAAAAACAAGTTTTAGCAAATTTCCGAAAACTTAACAAATAAAAGGGTCGAGATTTATCCTTTTTAAGTATATTGTTTTATCGATTTAATACTTAGACAAGATTGGTAACAGTCACTGAGAATTTCCAATTAAACTTTTTAACTTTCACCCAAGAGTATTAGATTCCATTATAACATATTTGAAATTAAAAATTAAGAAACTGATAAATGCAGCATGTCACTTTTATCAAAAAATTTACTTTTAGATCAATTTTCAAAATTTTAATGTATTTTATTTTTTTTAACAAAGCTCATCGTTGTTCATGGTCTTATAATGAATTTGAAAGCGATGCTTCTCTTTGAGATCAAAGATTCCAAAAAGTAACGTTCCGCGCGCGCGGAAATCGCCGTTTATACAAAAGATACATGAAAGTCCGATAAACTGATCGTTCGCGCTCGCGCGACATATGCAATGTCCTTCGGGATTTCGTGCGAAATCGATCAGGCTCCTTTGCAATTATTATCAGGAAGCGATGCATACACATCGGTCGCGCATTGTTACACATAACTTCTTTCCGTCGGCTATGTCGTAATGCACGATTCACGCGTTTCGAACCACGACGACCGCGTACTTTGCATTCCTCGCATACATCGACTCGCTTGGTGCGCGAGCTCATTGCAACTCGCTCTCGCACACGAGCACGTACGAGCGCACACGCAGAAACAAAGACCGAAGCGTTCAGCCGCGCTTCTGCACGAGCTAGAGCGCGTGTTCTTCATCAACGTATATGTGTACGAGTTACCGTATTTCTCTTAATTACCACAACGATCGAGTAGCACATAGGTAAACGTTCGCGTTCTATCTTTATTTCTTATTCCTTAATTATTATTTTAATTTTCTTATTATCATCTTTTACTATTATTATTTTTATCATTAATCTATGTATTATTATTATTATTATTATTATTATTATTATTATTATTATTATTATTATTATTATTATTATCATCTTTATTCAATTATTATTAATATTATTCTTGTTTTTCTTTGTTAAGTATTTCAGGATTCTTTCTCTCGCGACTCTTTTTCGTTAAAACGCCGAATACCGCTATGGGGATGGCGAATATGAAAGCGAGAATGATAAGCGGGAGGAGGTAGTCGGAGATGCGTTTTCTTTAGCGAGTTTTAAGAGGCGAATGCGTGCGTGCACACACGCGGGGAAAGATGCGAGTGTTTCTTTTTCTTTTTTTTTTTTTTTTTTTATTAAAATTTCGTTTGCGAGAGCCTTGCGGGACTGAAGGGAAACAGAAGAAAGGGAGAAGAAATATAAATACATAAACAGAAAAAAAAAAAAAAAATATAAATATAAATTTTT
>Ga0157363_1002244_pt1 | contig 16906 bp, 5 predicted proteins | sample AttsexASBM1_FD_111477 | JGI IMG/M metagenome (GOLD analysis project Ga0157363, IMG submission 111477) | Fungus gardens microbial communities from leaf cutter ant in Ribeirão Preto, State of São Paulo, Brazil - Atta sexdens ASBM1 | ecosystem: Host-associated > Fungi > Mycelium > Unclassified ... | reverse complement strand
CGTACCGATATTGAAGGAAAATTGAAACACAGAAGATTTAAATTTTAGTATACACTTATTAAATTATATAGGTTAATCGGCACGAACTTTCCGGACCACCCAATATTTGTTATATTTGATATAATTGATAAGTATTACCAGATTATATGCAATTATTGAATCTATTGACTTGTGTCGATATCTGCAATCTGTTATCGGCTTGCCTAATACATCTTAAGTTCTTATGAGATACGTATGCGAAAGAAGCGCGTGGATAAGTGCGATGAACTAGTACCTTGTTCAAGAATTACAGAAACTGAGAAAACCAGTTACGAAGCCTGAGCTCACGCACAATTATTACGTTCCTCATCACGTACCGTGAGATGAGGTACGATAACCCCGAAGTACAAATACGATACAAGAAGCCCCATGAATTCTTACCTGATGTATGTAACAGTCATATACGATGAAACCTGACCGGGTCTGCTACATCGCTTAGTAGTAGATGCCTCTTGTTTCGTTGACCAAGCGAAACGTTTATATCACGCCAGAATGTAGACGATATATTACTCGTCGCAGCAGTTGGCGACCACTCGTTTGCTTATAATACCTCGTAAAACGCGAAAACACAGGTATCATGTCTTCACATGGGATAAATAATAGTAATTGTCAATGTGCATAGACTTAAATCATAGCACGAATTTTTAAAGAGGTGATGATACTATAATTGTAATAGAACATAAATGAAATAAATTGCTCATATATCTGCTTATTTTACGTTCTTTTCTCAATTTTAATTTAAGATGAAAATAGATGGATATTCTTTAAAACTTTTAGAGTGAATTTCACTCTTAAAGATTGAAAATTGAGCCACTCTTTTTTCAAGACTAGCTTAATTTTTATTTTTTAGATTAAAATTATAAAGAATTTAAAAATTACATAAGTACTTCACTTTTATTACTTTCACTGCCATTGACAAGTCTAAAAGAAAATCTTATTTTTTGCTTTGCTTCTGATCTCGTCAATTTAACGTATAATCAATTTAACGTATTTCAAATCGATGAAGAATCCACATGTGACGAACGATCGAAGATACCTACTTGTCTTGGCGATACTTCAAAATCACAACAACAGTGTACTCTCTAATGGATTCGATAAGGTCCTCCGGAGCTCTTCGCTTATTGGTAGCTATTACTTAGTCGTCGATAAAGCCGATCTTCAGGTTATTACCGGTGAATCTGTGACAAACGATTTGTCGGTTTCTACGAACCTGAGAATGGCTCGGACCTACCTTTCTCTTCTTCGCTCCTACAGCTGTCTGCGTCACTTCGTGGCACGTTAATCGTTCTCGGAGTCCGGACGACAAATTGGCCGATAAGTTAGACGCTAATAGCATTTCCCGGATGTTTCGTCGAGAGGTAACAAGAGGCCTACAGAATGAAAATCGTTCAGTATTTCTTGTTGACTTGTTTCTGCACATCTCGAATATAAGCCACCTTTGTAATCTGCGCGAGTTAATAGGAGCAATAAATTCCAGTATTCAATTAGTTGGAGCTTATTAGCGTTTATCGAGAACAATAACAGAATTGATACGATTAAAATAATTTTCAAAAGGAATGGATGAATTCTTATTATCATTAATAGTTGAAAGCAAAGAGTGACTCTTATTAGTTTTTTATTTGTATTAGTATTAATAATGCGTATTATAGATTTATAATTATTATTGTTAATTTTATTTAATGTAGCTTCATTAAGTTTAATTTAATAATAATTTGATTTACATAGGAACCTAATTTTTATTATATTCTATATTAAAATAGAAAAAAAATCCATATTATGACTACATGAATAGTAATAAAGATAACGAGAGACGAAGTTAAAATTATCTGATCACAGCGACACCAAATCGGTGAGGTAGAAAAAGATGTCACTTTAAAGTATGAGGCTGCAGGCGTGCTTAAGCGTTAGCAGGTAGATTCCCGCGTAGAAACAAACGATCCGTGGGGCGGGCAATAATTTTCCACGATGCGATTTGGTCACCAGAAATGGTATTAAAAAATTGGCTGCGAGTTCGAGACGTTTGTCATCGGGGGCATCGAGCCACGAGGGTCTCGAATTAAGCCTCGTTCGCACCTCCCAGAGCTCGCGGAGTCGAAGGTGAGAATGTTTCGCGCAGGTATCATGACGGAGAAAAGATGAAGAGAAGCACGAAACAGGAACAAAGAGTATTTTCTGCTAAGAGGATCGTGTTTTATGTCTACCTCATATAAATTATTATTATTATTTTTTCGATAAGAATAATAATGAATTACACGAAAGTTTTTTTCGCTATTTATCAAATATATATACAAGACATTTTATATAAGATTCAATATTCCAGGTAAAATAAAAAATGTCATAGAATGTTTTTTTTTTTCATATTGGAATAAATTTTGTTAAAAGCTCACCCATTGAAATTGATTCTTTTATAGTGAATCGTGAAATTTATTTTGAATTTGTTATTCACGCGATATCATATGGTAATATGATATCAGGATCTAATTAGCCGCGATTCAAAATTAATGGCAGTATCGAGACAAAAACACGATAACACATAGACTTGGCTGATCGCCGTTTGCGAAATTGCGAAAGAGGGACAGCGCCGAGGAGGAGCAGACGGGATCTTTATCGCCTTCGGCCCGTTCAATTCGCATAATAAACAATCCTCGACGGGTGTGGAACGGGACGAGAAACCGGAACATATCTCCGTCGCCGGGCGAGCCCGGCGACAAATAAACTATTATCGCCGGCGACAAGTTCTCTCACGCCTGTCACGTAGTGGTAGTGCGGTATACACGTGCACGTACAACTGGGGCCTGTGCCGCGGGCCCCATGAACCCGCAAGAGTACCTTTAGGGGCTCGCCCCACACACGGGCACGCGTGAATCAAACGCGAACCCGCCCAGGAATGCTTTACGGACATCGAAACATAGCAATGCTTTATGGTGGTCCGCGGCTGAACCTGATTTATATAAGTGCATTACTGCATCGCGGAAAGTGCGAGGAACGCGCGGAAAGATGAGAGAAGAGAGAAGTGCCAGAGAGACGTGTATAGGTACGACGCTTAGTCGCGACCTATCCGTTTGCCTTCCTTCGCTCGCCGTTCTCAATTCAAAAACTAATGAGATTGTGTGCGACAGTTTAATGAATGAGATTGTTACAGTATTTTATGCCCATTATTTTTATATAGACTGCGAACTGTCGTTTGCGATAAGTTGTTAACGCCATTTATAGCAAAAATTGGATCCGTCAAAAATAATTTGACACCCTATTTACAAAATGTATTGCATTTATTAAATAATATATATATATATATAACGATCTGAAAATATAGTTAAAGTTATATATTTAAAGTTTTTTCTCTATTTATAATATTATTAAATATTGCTATAAAAAAATTAGATTCGTCGTAATGCGTTAAATTCACCAGGATTATACAAAGAATAAAAAATATCATCGGGTTACCATACAGTTACAAATACACAGATATCCCGAAAAAGCTAATCGCTAAAGCGATAATCGATCACAGGAGTCGAAAGGTCGAAAGGTGGCAAAGAAAGAGCGGAGACATATCTGGATTCCCAGTGTATATGTATAGCCGGGACCATCGATCGGTATTATCATCAAGGATCTGGGTGTGGGAGGGGCGGGAAGGGGAATGGAAAGCTGCAGATGCACTTCTGATGTTGGTCTGGTTCCAGGTCCCGCTGCCGGTCGGTGCATCGGGAGGGATATAACGCGAGAAGGAGCTCCCCGTGCAGGGCTTAAGCCATAATCTGAAATATATTGGTGCCTGGTGTTTGTCCACATCTCGTTGACCGGCATTATAAATCGGCGAAGCGTAGGCATTCGTTCGAGGACATTAGTCAAAGCCGAGGTAATGTCGTACGCGATAATGCGTCTGATATCGCGCGGCGGTTCACTGTATGCGAGTTCGCGGACGTGTGCGAGTATTAGTGAGCCGCAACACGCGGGAAGATGTGCACAACATTTACAGATAACTCTAAGAATCAGAAGGAATCGCCAACGACCTCTCAAACATCCGCACTGGCGATGTTATTGGGCGAAGAAACGAAGTGCGGCGCTGTAAAATATCGTTGAATAAATCAAGTATTGTGGGTGAGCTAATGGCCGCTGATTCACAATGCGTTCCGAGTATCGAGTTTTGAATGTATTGATAAAAGTTGCACTTTTGAACTGGTTTAATCGATGAATCTGATCAATTGCGTCGTAAATCAACAAAGAAAATTAGCTTTACCTAGAAACGTGATTAATTTAAAATTTTAATTTTTGTAAATTACATAATTTATGTACGAATTATGTATAGTGCTACTTTATCATTGTAGTATATAAATTAAGTTTATTCGATAGATTTATAGCAAACTGATATATTCTCTTTAAATTTAAGTTTAATGATTTATTTTTATTTATTATATATAGTTATTTATTGTATGTTACTTATTATTGTGAGAAGCGTTTATCATGACATGTAGACGAAAATAACAATTTCTATTTAAATAATCTAACATAAGATATTTGGAAGACGCAAACATTGTACGCCAACGATAGACAGATATTTTACATATGGAATCTTCATCCATGGAAGTAGGTCGTATGACAAGAATGATCCAAGCAAGATGTCAAGTGTCATTCAGAATCTAACCGTTTTCATGAATTGGTAAAGCTAGGGTTCGTGCGATATTCAAGAAAGGGAAATATTTAGCATATCAGACGGAGACGGTAACAGTACAAAGAGTAAAACGATGAACGAAAAAATAAACGAACGGTATTATATGCATAAATTTTTAATATGTCACACAATTTGCTACAACAATAAATAACTAAAAATAAAGTTTTCCAGAAAATAAATTTGAATGTTTCGAATCGTTAAAATTTTGAAATGTAAATTTTCGTGTAATAACTGATTATAAAAGAATGAATGTAATGTCTTTTACAGTACGTTCTTTCTTTTTTCTTTATATGTCCGTTTCAGTAAACAAAATGACAATTTTTTAATTATGTTATTGTAGCTAATGAGCGATATACATATAGTGATACATTGCTGCATGCTTAACATATGTTTATTACTGATATATTAATTTCTCATCATTTCGTCAATTTTTAATTTTTAAAATTTTGCACGAATGGGTGAAAGAGAAATTTTATTTTAACATGGATTCATAAATTTTACGATAGCGAGATATCACTATATCTTTAGAATCCATTTCGTTCGTATTAGATCCATATCTTTTCATTAGATCCATTAAAGTTCTCGATGAGTAGATTTGAATGTCAGCATTGACTAACAAAAGTGCCAAGATTCCGAATCCGACATATCTAAAATTTCTACTCGAGAACTAGGTCAGACTGAGGATATGAGCGGCCATCAAGCGCGATTCCCGAACTAACGTGTCCCACCATCCTCTGAATTCGTAAAGTAAGGATTTGCGAGGAATCTTCGAGGGAGTGGAGAGTGGATGTTCAGCGGGTTAGTGGCAGAAAGGGGTGGAAGGAAGGGAAAAGAGGAGGTGGCGCAAGAAGAAGGAGAACGGCTAGTGGGACGAGAAGTAAAAGAAAGAGGAAGATGGTAGCGGTGGAAGAGGCATGTGTCCCAAACGACGTATGCACGCCGAGACACGTAAACGATATATCAGGGGGTTAGCCGCTGGGGACGGACGACCCGGGCCATCTTTCTTCCACTTATACGTGCGATATTCACATGCGCAAACGTGATACACTCTATAGAGAGATCCACCGGCAGATATCCGGCGCTGCCGCTCACGACAGCGAACGAGCGCTCTCGTGAGCTGTAAATGTATTAAGGTTTGACGACCGTGGTGGGACCCCTTTTCGGCTCGGGGGAGGTAGAGAATCCGAGGGTGGTCGGCAGATCTTACTCTGCGTACATGTGTACGTGCTACGTGCAGGGTCTCCTTACGCCACGTGAATGAGAGATCGACCTCATTTTCGTAAGCGCGATCTTTTTCGCGACGACGAAACAGGCGATTCTATTCCATATTGATAATTCCTCGATTGTTCTGGAATTCATGAGATCCATAAAGGAGGATATTATAAAAGTATCAGTGCGATATTTATATTTTGTTGCGACAATGATTTTATTTTATCGATATTGCTTTTACTCATCTCTATAAAATCGACGATTATTTACTATATTGAGAAAAAATGCTGTTGATTCATTAAAGTCTATTTTGTTATTAACATAAGTGATTAATCCATGTATATTTTTATTAACATAAAGACATAAATTATTACTTCAATAATCAAGGTCTTTATGTCAATAAAAATATACCTAAATTAATCATTTATATTGACAGCCCATAATATAGACTTTAATTGAATCAACATTTTTTTTCTCAATATAGATAATTAATTTTTATATAACTGTCGATTGATACCAAGATTTGCAACGTAGAAATTATTGACGAGTCATCACAGAAAGAGATCGGCTACGTACGCGAGCGTCCGTGCGAGGGTGGTAGCTCGTGCGGGGTAGCTCGTTCGTATGCGTGCGCATTATTACGTCCTTATATTATATCGCGAAGGTACAAATGTCCGTACGTATGTAAAATTCCTAGCTCCGGCCGCGTAGAGCCATAATAATATCTGTGCTGATAAATGAGACACATAACCGTACACGGGTCCCGTACCCCCTACCTTCTCAACCTATACCGCATCACCCTCTGTCCACCCCACCATTTCTGTTGCCGCCGCCGGTGCTGCGCTGCCAATGGTACCACCCCGTATGTCTCGGCTTATTCCACTTTTGCGGCGATGTATTACGAATTTTACATTTTACAAACGGCTCCGCTATCTTCCGCGACACGCGATCCTTCGAGGTACAGCGCGAGGCTCATGATAAAGGACACAGCGTGGGTGTTTGTACTATGGGTGAAATGGAAAGGAAAGCGACGCGGCTTCGAATTCTGAGAGAGATCTCTTTAGGATATTTTTGAAAGTAGAAAATGTTGCTGTCGCACTGATAAGAATGCCACTGAGTTTTTAAAAACGATTTATCTTGATTGTCAGCCTTTTTCGTGTTTAATTCTAAGCGAACCAAATAGATCTTAATATAGTTAATTAATTTTTGATATCTTGTAACAATTGATATATATTCATCAGAGTTATCTACGATATTTATTTTAAACATAATTCGTTTAAAGTTTTGAATCTGCTTAAGTAAAATTTATATAAGAAATAACATCATTTTAATATACTTGTTCGTGTTTTACGTAAACTGTATTCTCATTTATTTTGTTTATTTTTTATTTACAATTTGCAGTGCAAGTAGCTCGATGCATAGGTATGCATTAGGTCTTTAATAAATAAAACTGATGCATGTGATAAAAATTAGCTGCATTACTGAAGAAGATATATGAAAATAGCGTTTTAGATTTTGTACGATCGCACAGTGCGAACGACAGTTTCTCAGAATTATGGAAATCTCTGGCAATGTCGCTTTCAGAAAATAGCACGGCACGAAAATATGAAAACGGTTGACGAACGAAGGGGAAAGCATTACGCGCACAAGGGTTTCGCGAATGCCGCTGGTGATAAATAGCGAAAGATTTGCAAAATATATCGTGGCAGTAAGACCCGGCTCATATATGGCGGAAGAGGTTTTAGAAGAACGTATATCGCACGTTCTAGAAGAAAATGGCGAACCGTTTGTGTCCTCGAACATTGCCAAGATATTCGCCAAGTTGCTCCGAATGCTTGTCAAGGGATGACTCGCAAAAAAGACGTCACTCTGTCTTGTGTTAAATTCGAGTTTTCGCATTGAATTCGTTTGTATTACGTTTCGAAGCATTATTTCACTTGAAGAAAGACATCTTTTGATTACTTTTTCCTAAATCATATAAACTTGCACACACATTTATTTTATAATAAATTGTATAATAATAAGATAATAACAACTCATTTTTTTAGAATTACATGATTTACAAATCATTCATACATTAAGAAAAAAATTTGCTAAATCTTAATACATATTTTTTTCAATAATTATAATTAAACATTTATTTACAGCTTATGAATATATTTGTTCAATAAGAAAAAATAATAGTTAAATCAAATTAATGATTTTTTGTATTAAATAAATATATATTTATATTTAATATATATTTAATTAGTACTATTCAAACAAATATATTAACATTTATTACATTTTTATGGTATACATCACACACATTTGATAAATTAATAGAAGAATGGGTTTTATCCAGGATTTTAATCAGAACGGAGGGCAAAAGTTTATATCTTCACACAAAACTTATTAAAATATTTATATTAAAGTCAGTCTCTACGAGAATTTTCAGTGAATTTTCTTACGAATAACACGTGAGCCACGCATTGGCCAATGAGCGTTTAACTTTTCGTCGTAAAAATGATTTTCATAATTTAATTATTTTACTTTGCCAAAATTTAGGGAAAGCAAGGCCCCTTGCGTACGCCCATGGAAGAATCTATTATGATAATGAAATGCCCTCGAATACCCTGTATGTGATGCTGCGAGGAAAGGTATTATCGTCTCGCGATTCCTCCTAGTTTCTTATGCCGGCGAATTCTCCGTTGTACGTCGGGAGAATCGAAAGGCGCGAATCTCCTCGCGCGCGATTATCTTTTATTCGGCGTTCGCTGACACAAGTTTTACCATTGATAACAACTGACGCCGGTTGCGTCGGTACCAAGAAACGCGAAATTAAAAAGGAACACGAGAAGCGTCTTTAATCTCCCGGTCTATAAAGAGCCTTCTACACAGGGACGATCGCCAAGGATCGCAGAGCAGCAGAAAGCGGGAGGTGGTAAGAAAGGATTTCGCGCGGTTCGGCAGCAGCCGCTACGTTTCGAAGGCATCGGCAGAAAGGAAATCGGCTTACCGAGCAAAAATATACTGATATTTATGAGGGTCGCGACATCGGGGCTAATCTTCGGAAGATAATAATTTATCGGCTACCGCCGGTACCAAGGAGTTGTATTTTGACTGAAATCCCTTAGTCGCCCGCTCCAACAGCGATCATACGAACGTCTTTACGCGTCTACTTCTAAACCCACCCAACGCCAGTCTACGATTCTCTGAATAGTGACGTCCAACCATCTCCTGAATATAGCTTTCGCAATGTAAAAAACAAAACGAGCTTGAAAGTTCCCTCATTCGGAAGTAGACTCGGTCATATTATAAATGATAAATATTATAAACTTTCTTCAGTTTTATAGATAACTGCATGAGTTCTGTTCTCAATATAGTATTATATTCTCAATATTAGTATTATTTCGATTTTGCCAGAAGCAGGAATTAAAATTTTTAATACTACGCAATGTAAATGTAGAAATACAATTATATAATTTTTTAATACATTACATCCAACGTCTAGATATATCAAGATAAAAGCTTTTCCCATGAATTAAATCATGCGCAGGTTTTAAGTCGGAATATCGTTGCTTTTGCAATAATGTGTTTTATTTCAACTTTAAAGATCTAGCTGATAATATATCACATTTTGATGGGAAAAATAAAAGTGAAGAAAATTCCACGTGTAGTGTCGATGATACATGTTGATAATCTTCTTGTATTATATTATACACGATCAGATACTAAAGTAGACTAATTAAGACTGATTTTTTTCTTTTTATATTAGCAATCTTGCAGTCTATTGACTGCACTAATTATTTTTTACTTTGATTCTTTCCCTATTTTAACTCCGACTAACGTGGAACTGCGTTGTTCAATTTGGACAACAGCTTAAAACGTTAAGACGTGTTTTGTACGTTAAGATGTGTTTTGCTTATAATGAAAATAGAATATTGTATAGCATTAATATAAAAAAAATGGTTGCGTAATATTATATAACGTCAATATAAAAAATGATGAAAAAACTAGCTCTTTGAAATCAATTAAATATGACTCATTACTGTAAAAGCAATACTGTGATCCGATTTAAAATCTACGCGCGATTTAATTTACAGGAGAAGTTTTTTTTCTAATAATTTATCAAATTATGTACGAATAATTTGTAAATCACATAATCACAAAAAACATAAATATAATAGTTACAATTATATTATTCATATATTACATAATTCTCAAGATAAAAGTAATAGAAATCTTTTTGTGTATGTGTGTAAATCTCAGTAAATTTGCGTGTTAAAACGTGTTTGTGTTATTTGTAACAAAAATGGAATATTGCATAATATTGCATAGCGATATGTTATCTTTTTTGTGTGAAACTCTGCAAACTCGGCAATAATGCTACGGCAATAATGTCAAAAAAGAAGCTTTCCATTCGTCGCAGAAACAGAAAAAAAGTGATACATCAATGTGTGATTCCAGTATGCGTTATTCGATCGGAAGTCACCTTACGAAGCTACATATATAGAAGCAAATCATGCGATGTGGAAATACGGATAGAATAATAATGTGGTCCGAGCTTCTTTCAGTGATACATCGACTGACGTTTCGTTATTTATGGCGATCCCTTTAATTCACCCTAGGAGTGACGAATTGTATCAATAAAGATTCCAAAAAATCTGTCGGATGCATTACAATCTCGTGCAGTGCAAGAATCACAAATCAAAACTGTTTCAAAATAAAAGAGTAACTATGGAGCAGTATAATTGCCTTTAACACGGAAAATGGTGGTGAAGGAAAATCTATACTTGTAATATGGCATGTAAGAAGAAAATGTTCATATCTGGATATCTTAGTTCAATACTTTTGCAAATAGCTTTAAAGACGATTCAGAAATCGTGTATCATATCAACGATACTATAACGACTGACAATCGTATTGACTGCTTTTTTAAATATATCTTGCGTCATCTTGAATTGGTATGCGACACGGTCTTTCAACAATACGACAATTTATATGGATTTGGGAGAGTCTTCAACGTCCTTTTGGATCCACTGCCTTGAGTTTTACTTTCCACGGCATTCAGTAGCATCTCCCTTTCTCCCCTTTTTTCTCTCTTTCTCCCTTTCTCTTTCACATTTATTCTTTCTTTTCTCCCCTCACAGCTCACCCTCTCGCTTCCATCCCGCGGATCGTTCCGCCGGGCATCAGCGAGGTTTTATCCCGCATTCAGGGACTGGCGTCATCTCTCATGGATGGATCGGCAATCCTCTTTCGCCCTGCGCCCCTCCGCGCACTTACCTTCTGCCGCCTTGGTTGTAGCATCCCTTCGACAGTGCCTATTCGCCCATTCGATGGGAGATTACGCCGCGTCTGAATTCACGCATTCACGCAAAGTGCATGCATTGTGCCGACGCGTAATCGTGTGCGGTTAACCCTTCACAGTTTAACGCAATGTCCATTGCCGCGTGTTAATTATGTATACAAAAAAGATGTACCAATTTAGGATACAAAGAGATTCACAGTTATTGTATAACGTAGGTTAATAGTAATCTTATTATTGGAAATGATTGGACGCCTATTTTCAATTTATAGATTTTTTAACACTTTTGAAATGTAAATCTAAATTCGATATTTTTTTGTCTTGAATACTTACACTCGCTAACAATTTGCAACGTAATTATAACGGATATCGTAGCAATTTAAAATGATAATAATTACCTGTTGGACCGAGGACCAACGAACGATTCAGTCGAAGTCCCTTTCGTTATTTTGTCCGTCTTGATTCTCCGGCGAACATATTGGCGTAATACGTTATTTAAGCATCGTTTTATTCGGCGAGATAGCCTTTAGTGTGCCCAGACGTGCACTTTCGCGACGTGTAACGATTTTGCAAACTGCTCTTCTATGCTAATATCGATAAGGTGGAAAGACTGCGACTGTATGGCCGCCTGGGGATTTTCCTTCTTCATCGAAAATCGTTCTTTTTGACGTTGGTTCTCAATCGTTTCTGAATTGATCTTTCTATGTACTGTTCTGGAATTCTAAAATCTTTCTTTCACACCTGTTAAAATTATGATAGATAAAAAGTGAAATGGATTAAAATCAATCGATGTCTCTATTTAGCGTGCAAATTAAAGACGGAATGCATTTTTATTCATATATTATATTTACATTGAATGATACAGCATCCTCCGATTGAGGATCACTGTCAGATGAGCGCAGTTTCCAGTGACTGCCAAGAGATGGCAGAACCTGTGCCATAAACTTCTCTTTGATGCTGCATTTTAAAATCCGAATTTTATTTGAAGATTATGCAAATTGCTGTTTCGCTTCATAGAAATGTCTAAATATATACATAGATGTGGTATTATTATAAAATTTAATAGAATTATCTGCAAAATATAACAATTGAACAAAATTGCTATGTCATTTCTAATATTTTTGATAAATTTATAGTTTTTATCTATTGTATAATTTATTGCTATACAAATTAATATAACGTCTTGAATATAATATTAATTTACAATTTGTAATAAGCGGTATATTCGTGATCGTTTGCGAAGTTTTATTTTTACGAGAAACGTCAGAAATAAAAATAACATGGCTATATTTTTCTTCTAGATTCAATCGTTTCGTTGTGATGTCAGATCCATAACAGGGGCGACGTACAAAGGGATGCTGAAACGTGAGTAGAAATACATGTCTCAGTTCGGTATACGAGGACAAATGTGATATAATGTTACCTCTCTGTGACAATGCACAATACACGCATTTTTATACACGGTTGAGGAAGTTTCTTTTATCGTGCGCAAAGGCGGTATCTGTCTAAATCCGAAACTCTTGCTTGAGTTTCAAATAAATTAGATACGTGTATACAAGTACACAATAAAGATCGTCATAGTGTCTCCGTTATTATTTCTGCCGAGTCCAATTCTGCGGTCCAATTAATGATTACACGAAAGACAAGAGCGCTTTAATATATAATACGCACACAGGTACATTCATATATATTGCGGAAAAAAGTTGAACTACTTAGTTTTTTTCTCAAATTCATAAAAAGTTCAAAGAAACTTTAAAGCCGTGGTTCTGTAGTAGTCGTATAGTCTATACTTTATAGTCTATAAATTCGATGAGATAGAAGGATAAGATACCATCGGCTCGTAGAAACTCACCGTAATTTTTACGGTACTATACAATACGTACTGTTTCGCTCATACAAAGAACTAACGTGGTGCAAATTTTATTCCACGTGTATATCGCACAGCTTGTATACTCACAAGTGCGTCAGTAAGGAAGTCTGATCCGAGCATAAGAATCGGCTCGCGTTCAATGCGCGGGTAGGAAGATCGGCACCGATAATTCAGCGCGATATTTACGATATTTATTGGCCAGTTGGAACAATGGATCGATATTGTTTTTCGATTGGAAACCTACTGGCGGTTCTTGTGCTTTATATGCGGCGCGGTTATACCGAACGTGCGTTCTCTATGCACGTACACACGCGCGCGCGAAGCACGGATCCAGACGGAGTCAACCGGTCTCTTTTGTGTGCGAGGGAACATAAATAATATTTAATATGACAGTGCGAGAGGCAGCGGTGTTCTGTACAATATATTTGGTATAGAAATGTCACAGATCGCGCGGGCGCGTCTTGCTGCCAAATACTGCTCGCGCGGAAAGCGCCTTATCTTTGATCGGAATACATACGGAAATAATTATTTAGATTTTATTTAATCAAATCAAGAGCAATTCTAATATCTTTAAATATTTGCAAAATAATTTTATCTTCTCCGAAAATTTTCTACAAAATATAATATTGTGGAAATTTTTTTGATTGACAGAAATTTTTAATGATTTTGTAAAAAAATTTCGAAGAAAATAAAATTATTTTGCAAAAATAGTTAAAAATATTAGAATTGCTCTTGAATTTGATTAAATAAAATTTATGATTAATTATTTAAATTGATTTAAATAAGATTTCTTGCCAGCGCGCGCGTTATGATTCTGTGATATAAAATTATGAAAGAGCAAAATTCGATTCCGTAATTTGAAAGGAAACTAACGGACAAGTATTTCTTGAGCAAATAACTAATAAATAACAAGTTGTTTTTGTATTCTTGAAAAGACAGAACGTGATTGCTAACCACATTGTATTCAGACTGTTAGTTTATCTTCTGATGAAATTTTGTACTAATCCATCTTGCAGTTTATCGCGCGGACTAAACACTAGGCAGTACACATAATTGTTACACGAGATCGTCGTTCCGTATACGATCGTGCTTAAAATATTAGCGGTGCTTAGGTCAACTAGAGGGAGATTGTTCGCGACGGTGGAATATTCGTCGATGCTAAATTTAATCCTTTACTTCTTCTATGAGTCGACACTGCACGTTTGCGACACAAGTTTCCGTATACAGGATATGCGCGGACTCGCCACGTCTTCGCGATGTTTCTGTCAAATAAATAACTTCTAAATAAACAAAGTTTCCGCGACGCATAACGGTTTAATACAGCTATGTACATTGCAGCGAAATGCCATACGAATCATCGTTTACCGCAAGGAAACAAATCTCGTTGATGAAAGTTCCTCGTAAAAGATGCGAAAAGTAATACCTCTCGTTGAATCGTTCCTCGCGTGACTTTTACGAGATGCACTTCTTCAAAACAGAAATATGTAATTTGTTTTTATGGAGTACTCAGGGATAGCAGATAATTAATGCAACGCAAGGAGCTTGTTATAAATACAAATATTTTACGATCATGCTTTAGATGATAATAGAAACAAACTAATAGAAACAAATCGCGACTCTAGTGTTTTCGATTTTAAATCGATTTGGATAAGGAAGAATTATCCAACCTGAACAAAAGACGAATCCATTTGAATATCAAATTTGATACCGCAGCGCAGGTTATCCATAATCGTATTTAAATTAAGATCGCATAAGGTAGGTTGGTTTAATAACTGTTATTCGTGTTTTTCCTTTTTCTATCTCTTTCCCTTCCTTCTCTCTCTCTCTCTCTCTCTCTCTCATCGTGTACCGAAGGGGAAGGAGGACTTCATCGGTGACGAACAATAACGATAAACTATATAATGGTTAAACGCGACAAATATACGTAAGATACGTGCCTATAGACTACGGGCAACTGAAAAAAAAGGCGGCGGAAGGGAATACACGGGGTAAATCGGAAGAGAAGCCTGCGGAGGTGGAGGGTCCCCGCATATGCATACAATTGATACAGATATACAATCGTCTTTACATACGCGTCGCGAGTATTCTGCTCTCGGGGGGTTACCCGGCTTGTAGCATCGGTACCCACAAGGAACTTAAACGCTAACATCGGTGTTGTACGATGTCGGTGCCCTCATAGGTCCAAAGCGAGGAGAGAGTCGAACAGGAGCTACTGTAGACCATGCCAGGTACACCGCGACTTGCAGCATGGTGCCTTATTGCGGGAACTATTTGCGACAAAGCGGGCTAGTGTACATCTGTTTCTGTCATAAGACATGATTTAGGGCTGAACGTGGGCATTGGTCTTCCCGTTTCAAAGGATATCGGATTATTAATGCGAAGTTAGCGGAAAATCAATGGCCGAACAGGATTACGCAAGCTGACTACTGCAATCGAGTAATGATAAATTTTAATCTTAATAAGAAACATCATATATTACTGATATTTTCTCGTTTTGATCAATGCAATTTAATATATATGATTCATGAACTGTCATTTATTTACATTGTAATAATTCTAATAATAATTTTTTAGCGAATTTTAGTATGGATTTTGATAATTTTAGTTAAAGATGTATCAATTCTTTCTACTCTTTGTGTGTGTAAGACGTAGATATTGTGTAGAGAGAGAGAGAGAGAGAGAGAGAGAGAGAGAGAGAGAAATCTCTTATTAAGTTAATTCTCCAAAATTTGATTTACTTAATTTCTATAGTTATTAAAAATGAACATTGCATTTTAATGCAATTTAATGTACATCCAAATAATATTAATTCAGAATTATTATAGTTTATACGTTTTCATACTTTTATGTTTATGAATATATAAAATTTCATACCATTAAACGTATTTTTGCTGAGAAAGTTAGTTGCCGCAAGCATATATTATGTCAGATCATAGGGCGTGAACTGTGTCGGGTTCAAAATTTCTCACGAATTCTCACAGTCGCTTCAGATAACAGTTCCGAAATTTTCGTAACGTTACCTTTTCGAACTGGAGCGACGACTGCCTCTCAGTGACATGCTCTAATTATGCAATCAAAGTGGCCGTGAATAATAATCGCGGCGTTGTATAAGTTTTGGAGAGATCTACCTGCTGGGTTTACCACATGAACGCTTTACAATCGTATTTCATATAGGTGAACCAGTTTAAGTACTCCGGTAGGTAATGTCACTCCGGAGATATACGAAGCGCGTATGACGCACCGGATAACCAGTTCCATGTGATTTGTGGCTATTCCTGGGCGATCCGGCCGCGATAATAAAGAGGCAATGGAGCTTGTTAGCGAGCGGGTTCAACGACGATGGTCGTGCGCCCGTCGCATGACAGTCGACGTCATCGGTGGTTCATTTGGTGGAGATCATCATTTCGTGGCTCATACGCCGAGCTCGTCCCGTGAGAAAATGTCCCATCGTCTCGCATAATTACGGAAGATCGTTTGCTACGATTCGAGAAATGGACGATATAATCTTGCCGCTTCTGTCGCACGCGACAGTATAGACATTACTTCTTGTAAATCGCCGCAATCTAACGTGTTTTTGTATCGTATTATTGGATGAAGATCGTTGCCTTTGAATGATAAAATGGACCGTGGCTAGAAATGTAATTTTCATATCATTTCGTGGAACAAGATTGAGTTTAATTTCTATTTCTTCATAATTCCGAAAAAAGAGACATATATAAATCTAAATAATTATGTGTGTGTGTGTGTGTGTGTGTGTGTGTGTGTGTGTGTGTGTGTGTGTGTGTGTGTGTGTGTGTGTGTGTGTGTGTGTGTGTGTGTGTGTGTGTGT
>Ga0157363_1002243_pt1 | contig 16909 bp, 5 predicted proteins | sample AttsexASBM1_FD_111477 | JGI IMG/M metagenome (GOLD analysis project Ga0157363, IMG submission 111477) | Fungus gardens microbial communities from leaf cutter ant in Ribeirão Preto, State of São Paulo, Brazil - Atta sexdens ASBM1 | ecosystem: Host-associated > Fungi > Mycelium > Unclassified ... | reverse complement strand
TCGTTAAAAGTATAAAGTGATGAGTGAAATCTCACACTTTTAAAGAATAAAAATTGTAATCTTGGAAAAGAGTGGCTCAATTTTCAATCTTTAAGAGTGAGATTTCAGTCTTTAAAGTGAAATTCACTCTAAAAGTTTTAGAGAATATGAAAAACTTATTAACTTACACACTGATTAAAAATAGTCTAATTGCTTGCACTTGAAATTTTACGGATAATAATTAATACTGTATTACTCAACAGAGATAGCATTCTATGATTAAGTGTCCCATATAATTATTTTAATGATTTAACAAAATTATTTTCAGATCTGTATGTATTCTTTAAATTCTTTGAAGTGAAATCTGATTCTAAAGAGCAAAAATTGAGTCAGTTCTTGAAAAAGAATGGCTGAATTTTAAGAGAGACTTCACTTTTCAAACTGAGATTCACTCTAAAAGTTTTACAGAATAGCTAAATTTTTAGATACTTGAGAAAAATCGTTCTTTCATGCAGAAAATATACTAGTTACGGTTACAAAACAGCAGATCCCCGCGATCGATCTTTGCCACCAATCTCGATGTTATATTTCTGCAAGCTTTGCCAGCAGAGGCTTAACGCTCAATGCGGTCAACGTCAATTTGCTGTCAGTGCAACTGATGTAATCAGCTTCTAAATCGCCAGGGCACACCACTAATATTCTCCTCATGCATTATCAGTTTATTAAGAAGTATAGCTAAACGATCGCAATTACAGGTCAGAATTTTGCTGCTACCGCTTGGTCGAAGTTTCTCCAGCCGAAAGGAAGGGCCGAATGAGAAAAGCTGCTCATCGATCTGGCCCCTCGTCAGCTACTCGAAAGTTCAAGTTCGTAATTACGTGATATCCCAGATCAGAGGAGGAAGAGGGAACATGTTCCCATCGAAGATCACGGAGTTTATAGTTCAGTTATTCAAAAGAAAAAAAGAAAGAGAAAAAGGATTCCCGGAAGGATACTCATGATCGGTATAAGACAAGATTCGCAACTTCTTTTTTGCTTCATTTTTTTTACGTGTCAATCTTCTCATTACTGTCTCCTGATTACATAATTACATCTGTGCTATCCTCTATCTCTACATGGAAAGAGAAAATTTTGCTGAAGTATCTAACAATTTAGCCAGATACAGATCTAAAAAGAATTATGTTGGATCATCAAAATAATTATGGAAACATTCAAGTATAATATTCAAGCTATAATAATACTCCAAAAAGTTCTACACTGTTAGATAGCAAAGCAACAATGATAACCCAATCTCTTGAGTTAAACAATATTGTTATTTTTAATCTTATATGTCAAAACGTAAATCAATTCATGTCTGTAGTTAGTTTCAAAGTAAACAACGTCCGTACAAAGCGCAACGAGGTGCAACGTGTGCTCTTAGTAAATAATAAACTAAGTTTAAGACAAACATAATATAGTTTCTTTAGTTAAATTGTTTAACTCTACTGTTTTAGTTAAATTAATGATATATTGACTAAAAGTGGCGATCCATAGAAACGAAAAATAACTCAAATTACGTATAATTCGACATTATGAATTCAACAGTGTAGCGATCCAAGCATTCATTCTCATATAAATAAAAATACATTCAGAGCCAACACTAGATATTCATGTAAAATCAAATTCTTTATTGAAATTCAAATTTAAGACCTTTTAATTATTTTAATGGTATAAATTATTAATAAAATTATTTTCAGATCTATATCTAGCAACATTTTTAAATACTTCAGCAAAACCGTTAAATTTTTAGATACCTCGACTGTATCCTTTGCATATAATCTCGTATCGCGGTTGCATTCGATCCACGATTCAAGAGAATTCTCCGAGTCCTTACACACCGAGTCCGATGTTTTGAGGATTCGCTAACTCTTGTCGACAGTTTCTACGTGAACGCAAGTATTTGTGTCCAATACCTATATGCTGATAACGTCGCACGTGGAAACCTTATTATAGAGGCCCGATTACGTCCTCTGCGCTGAAATACTGAGGGTTAATCGCCGGAATATTGAACGTCAGAGGCGAGGTTAAATAAGCGAATATAGACTTGTGATTAAACGTTCGCTGATCAAAGAACCGATTTCGAATTTATTCAAGAATATATGTCCACAATGAATCGTGTGTTCATCGATATTTTTAGCTTCATCTTGTTTATGACAAACACACCGCTTAACGTCGGGCTTCCATTTACGTGACCGCGCAATAATTAGCTGATGTACAGATATTTTGATAACGCCATTCCCAAGCCGTGATTTATGAATGACACATAATTTTCAACATGTAAAATCTGATGCTTTACCTCCTCATACCTTCGAAGCTCATACCTTCGTGCTGAGGAAAAGACACGAATCACACGAGTATAATATAGTTCTGTTGGCTTATATCCACCCGCGGTCGTTGCACTAGTTTAATAAAACAAATGGCGAGGCAACAACCGCACCTAAGTGCTCGAAGAAAAGTAATACAAGATTACGAGGATGTATAGGATGCAAATGGAACGATATATTATGGTGCCACAAGTTCTGCACGACGTATCGCGTTATCGTACCGCGTAAACATGCGCGGGAAAGACCGAATATATCAATAATAAAACCGCTCCTTCTCTTTAAGTAACACATTCGTTCTGCCTCAACGATATTTTAATCTACCATTCAATTATCGAACTGTTTGATTTTCGGAATTGAAACGTTTTCACAAATTAAAAACGCGGATGCTTACGTGTGCGCGCGAACGTGTATCCACGTGTATGCGTGTGCGTTAACACGAATAGGCTACCGAAACTGGGTCGAATTCAACTCCAGCTTTCAAAGGCCATTTTTTTCCCTCCAGAATATGTCACATTTTTAGCAAGAAAAACGTATAATTATTTTTAACAAGTTTCATTAACGAAAAAGAGCTGAGTAAATACGATGTTATATTAAAGGAAAAACGAAAATAAAGTACATCTGTTATTTTTTTTTTTTTTTACATGTTTGTATTTTTGATTCTGTATCGGTAAAACTGAGTTTGTCGAGATCTTCCTCGAACAATATTGGTATATATTGGTATATATTAAATGTAATAGAATCTGAACTGATAAATTAATTAATGGCGATTCCTTGTTAATGAGAAACGTACATTAATGACGGTTCCTTGTTAATGAGAAATGTACATTAATAAAGTGAAGGATGTTACAAATATATAACATTCGTTAATGAGAATTTGACAAAGTTTGGAACGAATGCGTTAATCGCGTAATGTAAATTAAAAAGCAATCGAACCAATTAGGAAGATACGAATTGCATGCCGTAGTAAAATTTTCTTCGACCCAATTCAAGCTGGTACCGTTGTAGCGTGCGGTAGTCAATTACGGAAAAATTATATTATTATGTAATAAACAAGGGATATAGAAATGATTAAATGGAACATACCTACGTAAATCGGCGTACGAACGAGAAGATGGAATATCGCTGAGCTTTTTACGAACCGATAAAAGTATAATGACACAAATAGTACACAGAGCGCTAGGGAGCAGTGCAAAAAGCGGGGCGTAATATTGAGAATTTTTTCGCAATACGTCCAGCATCACGAAATTGGTTTCCATTCACAATTAAATCAGTGCGCGGAATAGGATAATAGAATATCGCCGGCGCGCAACGTTCCGTAGACGGTTCTTTTTTGCAAAGTTTCAGTTCGCGTAGTTTAATAGACAAACACATTACAATATCGATCCCACGCGCTCGCGCAGTCTCGTTGTTATTTTCGCGTTATTTCTTTTCGACAGAGAACAACCGCGAAACCGGATTGCCATGCGAAAACTGGGCCGTAACGGCACTTTAAAATTAATCATATTTTATAATGAAATATCTCGCGCGCGTCTTCCTCCCCCCCCCCTCTCCCTCCCTCCCTCCCTTCCCCTCTTTTTTTTCTCCATTTATCTGCGTTTCGCGCCTGCCGAATGATGCTATATTTTTGATTATCACATTATGCAGGCAGAACTGTTATTGCCGTAGGGAAACTCGTTTTCCAGTAGCATCCTTTTTCGTTTCCAATAATATAGACAGCGTTAATAAATAAAGAGATTCATAAATGGAAAAATAAATCGATAAATGAACACGTATATTCATCAACTGTTAAAGAGCCTCCGGAAATAAAGCTGAGGCAGCAACATGAAAATGTGCGTTAACGATAAATTAAAGATCGAAAAGTTTATATGATATCGTAAATTCAAAATGCGACACATCATGCGCAGAATCGGTTGAGATAAATCGTGAAACATTTGGATAAATATAACAATGTATTCAAAGATTTATCTGAAAGTTTATCTGAAAAATTCACTCATTTCACTTTCCAATTGTTTTCTGTATATATATTTTTAAAAAAATGGCTATCGCTTGCAATAATTTTATAATAATTGTTAAGTTTATGAAAAGGTAATATGCTACTACATTTGTCCTTGTGTGTCACAAATAAACCACAAAAAAATAAAAAATTCAACAAATTGTTGGATTTATCACTGAATTTATATACTTTACTGTTTATTTTTATTTAATTTATTAATAAATTATTTAATATTGTAAATAAATTTAATCAAATATTTTAAGTAAATTCTTTAAGCAAATTCTTTAATTATTTAATAAAAGTTAAATATTAAATATTAAATTAATTATTAAATTCATTATATTATATTCATTATATTAATTTATTTATTTTTCTTCTTTCTAGAAAGGATTATAAATACGCATTGTCCTAAAAATTCAACCCTTCCGAAACTCTTGTCATTTTCCGCACTGCCGCAGGTCTAGCATTTAATCCATTCTAAAATTACTTGTGAGAAATAACGTAGCGTAAGTGCACTTAATGTACGTTATGGTTACTCATCTTCAAGCAAGAACTTGCTCGTACAGTTTGACGGAAGCAAGAAATTTCTTAGCCTTGCTTTTAACAGGAAAAATTTTTTTTTTTAAGTGAAACTTGGAGCCGAGTTTTCCGCAACTAGAACGTCGAAGTGTTAATAGCTTGCTAAAGTTGTACACGATTAAAAACGTCGGGCTCCTTCGCGCGCGCTAAATTACTCTGTAATAAATAACAAAATCTCATAACAATATTCCTTTAATTAATTCCGACCGCCTTTTAACTTAAACCGGATTTTAATCTAGCGCTTAGTTATCGGAATATCTAATATCGAGTATTGAAAACTCGTAAAAAAAAAAAAAGACAACGAGGACAGAAGTAACGTTTGCCCGCCTTTGCATTGAAGAAACATCGACTCCAGATTGGATGCAGCTGCATAATGTAGTGCCGTGTGTACTTTTTACCTTGTTTTCTATTTTTTATAATAGAGACGGCAGGAATAGAGGAACCCTGTATTTTTTTTTTCTCCTTCAGTTTATCTCCCGGGTCATTGCATACGAAATGTTACGCTGGAAAAAGTTCAACTTTACAGAGAATCGTAAGGTACTGCCTTTTTAATAATTTAGTATTGCATATCGCGTTAAATTCTTCTGCAAAAGCACACGTCACATTTCGCGAGACTCGCGATTTTTCAAATTACGAATAAAAATTTACGAAAGCGTAAAAAATTGCAGGGAGAATTATTCCACGTCGTACAACATGATATTATTCCATGATATTAAAGTAGAATACGTTGGGTCGTTGTTAACAGTTCGTTAGTTTGATTAGTTAGCGCGTAAGAACAGTGGAAAAATAGTTCATTGTTAACATTAAAAATTGGATATTAATGTACGAAATAGGAGAAGAAGCTAAAAATATATTTCACATTTCTCTATATAGATACATTTAAGCTTCGATCGAAACGAGACTGTAAGGACCTTCCGTTTTCGAAAATGTGGAAAAAATTTGTGCACGTACGATGACTTACACGGTTCCTTGAATTTGGAGCCCTCGTAAACAATTTTGCCTCGTATCGTTTCGGAACCGACGATTTCGATGGAATTGCCAAAGCTGACTTCCAGGAAATAGGTAATTTTTTTTATCGAGCTTCAAGCGAGGTGCGAGTAACGAAGTGACATGAAAAACTGCATCTTGTGGCTCAATTTTTTCCCCTTCCCTCCTTTTTCTGTTAAGAGAAAAGCGCTTGATATTTTTTATTATTAAAAGAATTATGATTAGGATCTCCATTTTTATTGTTATTACTCCTATAATGTTAGTAACAATAATTATATTTATAGTTCTATATATATATATATATCTCACAAAATATATAGTTGACGAAAATGTCTATAATTCATACGAATATTAAATAGATTATCATTCAACAATAATTTAAATATTAAATAATCATTTATGATTATTTAATATCAATGCAATATAATTTTGAATTTGTGATTATTATTACATGATAAAATAATTATAATTAGGAGTTCTATTTTTATTATTGTTATTACTAATATTAATAATAATAATTATATTTGTATTCCTATATGCTAAAAAAATATAATAGGTAATTGGCATCGAAAATGACTAGAATTTATATGAATATAAAATAATCATTTATTGATTATTTATCAATATAATTATAATTTTGAATTTGTAATTATGATTGCATGATAAATTATCATTAGAAGCTCGATTTTTGTTGTTATTATTGCTAAAAGTAGTAATGATTATATTTATGTATTAGGCACTCAAAAAAAATATAGTTTACACCCAAAATGACAAATTCATCTGAATAATTAATTCTAATTGATACTTGTAGATCCAAATTATTTCTAACAAATTGTCTTTTACAATCTTATATAATTTTAAGTTGCATAATTTTAGTCCTCGAATTTTGACCTTCAAAATAAAAAAAAAATTTTTTAATTATATTAACTTTAAGCAAAAATATTAATTTAACACTGGACTTGAGAATACCAATTAAGAAAATTTCTTAGCGAATATTGATTTTAGCATTAAGTAATCATTATATTATATATATATTATAATTATTTTATCACGCAAATAGTCACGAATACTAAATAGTTCTTTCAATGCGCAAACAAAAACCTATTTCTTCACAATTTACTAGAAAATCGCCGCTACGTGACGAACATTTCACGTACAACTATCCAATAAAACCGTACAATCGCGGAAAATCCTTTAATTATAAATCAGATCGTTCCCTCTATCGCAAGTAACCACTTAACTTAAGGATCCTCGCTTCTTGAATTAAGGATCGTCGAAATTACGGCGGCAATTCGATCCTCGGCAAAGAACATCCCCGAAACGCAGAGATTTTTTTTCTTTCTTCGGAGAAGCACATCGAGGCTGAACGAGCTTCGTTTCGAAAAAAATTAATTAATTAATAACACGCACCTTTTACGGTTGGAATCAAGCAAGCAGCGACGAGTACCAGGAATCTCATCCCGACGAGCCTCATCCCTAGGAGTCTCTCCGCAATCACTCCGAATGCTTCCATGGCTTGTGGAGGTTCGCTTACGACGGCACAAAAGCACACAGACACACTTAAACACAAACGCAAAGTCTCGGCCCGGATTAAGTGGCGTGAAAGAGTTGACGAACTCGCGCTGTCCACTCCGCTGGAGAAGGAAAATCTTTCTTTTTTTTTACGACTTATCCTTGTCACACTTTTCTCTCACATATCATACATGAACGATGAATCGCGACACATACACACACATACACACACACGTGGCGGTGATCTCGATCGATAACGTAATTCCTTTTAAGAAAAAAAAAATCAACGCGCCGGTTATGCGTCACAAACTCGCTCTTCGCTGTCAACAGATCGTCTCGGCTCCGCTTCGCTCCGCTTCTTCTCCTCTCCCGATCGTCGACAAGTGTCCTGAGAGAAACATACTTTGGACAACGTCGAAATCGTAGGCTGTTAGAGCCTCGATAACGTGCTTCGCTCGGTTTCACGCGAACGCCAACATTCGCGATTCTTTTCGCCGCTGTGGGACAAGTGAGAACTCCTGGCAGAATCTTCTTCTTTTTCTTCTTCTTCTCTTCTTTTCTTCTATCCGTTTCCTATTTGATATTTCTGACCCTGAAGGCTTCAAGTAACACGATTTCTCGAATCCAGAGACAAGTCAGGAGGTTCTTCTTCCAATCACTCAGTATCTTCTTCTTTGATCCTGAAGGCTCCAAGAATGAGATTTCTTGAATCTAGAGATAACAGTCAGAGTCTTTTTCTAATCACTCAATGGGATCTTCTTCTTCTTCTCTGATCTTGAAGGCTTCGAGTACTTACCAGTACTTTTTAAATCCACAGATAACAATCGGGAGGCTGTCTTCTTTCAATCATCCAGTCTCGTCGGACGTTCGGCGAAAATCGCGGAGTCTCACGAAGGTACCGCGTGAACTTGTATGCGAACGCGGCGAATCCTCCGATCGCGCGCTTTCCACCTTCCGAAAACACTCCGGTCGACAAAAGTTTGATGATCCTTCGGTTCCGCTCCGTTGTTTTTACTTTAGAAACTTCGGATAAAGCTTCTTCTCTCTACGCCCGCTTATTATTTTGCTCGAACTCCTTAAATAAAGCGAGAACTGGGTCCAAGACTAATAACCGGGGATTTATTCGGCTAATATCTAATGGCGCCACTCCCGTGACGTCACATCAGGCGCACGTTAGACTCGTTCGAAAACTCCACACGCGAGAACGGGTATCCCAGGACGGAATCCCAGCCGCGTTCTTCCGGGAGTCCGGAAGAGCGTCGCGACGGCGGCCGCGGCGGTACCGACGATCGAAGTACCGGCGGTTACGAAACGTAGCCGCGAATTTTGGACGTTGTACACAGCGCGAGCGGAGAGATCCGCCGGCGACCGTTGACAATTCACGGCGCAAATATAGTCACGTGTCGCACTCCGGTTCGATCTATCAAATATGATCGATGTGAAGTTGCCGGCGGTGGTACACTCGCGCCAAAATTCGAAGTCACTCGGTGAGATCGCGGTTCTGCAGAACTGCAGAATCACGGATCGACGACAATCGACTTCCTCGCCGGTTTCCCTCGCGAGAACGATTCTCCACTTTTCGCGGGATATCCGTCGCGACGCGAGCCCACGGACATTCGTTCCAATCGAGGGGCTAGCGAAACGGGGTAGCGGAGGAGAGGGTGGCGACAACGACGACAACCGGGGTTGGGTGGTGCGAGGGTGGCGAGCGGATCGCGCACAGCAGGTGGCGCGTATCCGATTATCGCGGATTCGACAACGACACGAGACAACGGCGATGGTTCCGCGACGGTGATCGCGAGCACGCGAAAAAGATTATGCGACCGAGATTTATTACAGACACACCGATAAAGGAGTAGAGAAGAGAACCAACCACTCGCGAGACGAAGGGACGACGGACCGAGAGACGTTGTCGCGTTGCGTGCGCCGCCGTTCGCCTACGCGAGAGTGTGAAGACTGCGCGAGACTGCGCGAGACTGCGCGCGAGGGTAGGAGGCCTCTGCCCCCGCAGAGATCGACGAAAATGACCGACGAGGGCCGAGGACGGCCGAGCGACGCACCGCGCCGCGCCGCTAACCGCCGACTGCCGCCGAGACCAGCACGATCGACACATATTTTTTTAATGCAAACTATTGTAAATAGACACTTTAATAGTTACCTTCAAATCAAATGACACTCAAAAATGCGTTCCTCCCCCCTTCTGTAAAAATAAGAGAGAGATAAAGATGTTTATTATTCTAGGGCAGATATCATAGATATCATATTTCACTTCTTTTATCTTTCTTTTTACTTATTTTTATGTTTTAACAACATAAAAGTAAGTAAAAAGAAATGTAAAAGAAGAAAAATATACAAATAACGAAAGTAATGCATAAATAATACGAATGATATATATGCAAATTTAAAAAATTGTAAATTATGTAAAGCAAAGAAAGAAGAGAGAAAGAAAAGAGAGAAATGTAATAAACACCACTATTTTAGGGCAAGCTCTTTAAGAATATGAAAGTAAGTAAAAAAAAAAGTAGGAGAATAAATGTACATAAATAAAATGATATAAATAAAAATATAAAAAGAAAAAAGAAATTGTAAATTACATATAACAAAGAAAGAAAAAAGAAAAAGAGAGAAATTCAAAGAAAATATACTCCTTTCGAATGCAAAAGAAATATTTCTTTTAAATGCTATAATTGAAATTATTAATTGAGATGATAATTTTAAAAGAGAAAAATTGAAAATTTTACTTGCAAACAATATTTCAATTTTCAAACTTGCATTGAAAAACGTGAGTTTGTACATCATCTCAATACAAGTTTTTCCTTATAAATATCATAAAAATAATAGAAAAAGTGATAAGCACAGTTTTATTTAAAAAATCTATTTTAATCTCAAAACGAGGAAATAAAGATTCTTGAAATTAAAATTATAATTTATATATATAAAATTATATATATAAAATTATAATATATATGTATATTATTTCAGCCTGTTTTAATTTGTCAAAGTAACACTATTTAAATTGTTACTATCAAATACGAATTTGCGTATTCGTGCAAATTGCGACTTCACAACGTGTGTAACGTATATCTATAAATTTATTTCCGTGTAATCTGAATGTCGATTCAAATCGGTTATTCGATAAGATACATACTTCAAAGAAAATATCGGTTCAAATTCATCGAAAGATTGAAGCTAATAATAAGCCTGGAAAGCTAAAAAAAGTCGTCTCTCGCTGCAAATATTCACGAGAAAAAGTTAGAAACAGAACTTCTTAACTCTTATAAAAGTTATAAATATAAACATAAATATCGATATAGTTTCGCAGAATATTATCCCCGCATGAAATAAATGTTTCTTTACTCTGTACATATTAAAATCGTAATGGAGACATGATAGATAAATTATTATTTCATCCTGTATGCATATTCTCTAAAACTTTTAGAATATATTGTTACTCTCTGAAGAGTGAAATCTCATCTTTAAAGGTTGAAAATTGAGCCACTCTTTTTCAATTTTCATTCTTTAGACTGAGAGATTCTATTTCAAAAAATTTAAAGAATTTAGTGAAAAAATCGATCTATAACGCAAGCATACTTTTAATTTCTATTTTCAATGCATATTTGCCTGTCTCAATTTCTCAACTACCATTATATATTTATTGCTCTAAATCTCCTCAACAAAAATCCAAAAGGGGATTATTACAATGGGGAAAGATGACGACATTAGAATTCTAATTGACGTACAAATTATTATTACTGGATATTTTTAATTTATATTTCCAATATTCCATATTTTTATTTCTGTCCGTCTCAGGATCATTATATCCAATCCAAGAAGCACAAGACCAAGGGAATATAGCGCGTGTTGGGAATGACGATTTCTGCTACGGTTATTCCGTAGTGTACGTTAACGAGATTTCTATCTTGAATTATCGAATAGCGTCAAATCTATGATAACGTCACCGACGAATTGACGGGTTTTATATAGTTTCGTAGAATTTCCCATTGTAAAGGACGAAATCGAAGATGCTCGACTAGTATCGCCGCCGTTATCACGATGCTTTTAGTTAATTAGCGTACCAACAAGTGTCAGGCTGACACGATGCACAAGATACCGCAACTGCCGCGGAATTCCGTTAACAAGATTTGTCGGTGTCTTGAATTATCGAACGCAATTAACCGCTCGCGTGATTATGCCAACGGCGCCAAATCGATAGATTTAATATATAATTCTAATAATTGGCATATACCAATCGCGTCAGATGATACCAGACATGGTATTTTAGATCTGTGCTGTCGAAGATTTGTATAATTCCGGACACTGACTTTTAATGTGTAATATCAGCATTTACATCTATTATCTTCCTTTTTCTACCTCTGTTAATTTATTTTTAATTTTTTATAAATTAATTTTATATTTTATAAATAATTGAAAACAGTTGTGTATTTGGAAATGAGTAAATGAGTAAAAATTACAAAGTGAGCGAATTTACTAGAATATTTATAATTTCACTGGTCAATGAATACACAATCGATCCTTAAACGGGAAAGCGACAATAATTGCTTACTCAAAAAATTGTAAAATTTTTAAAATAGATCCTCACTCTTTAGATGTTAAGAAAAAGGAAGGCAACATGAATATTGAACATGTCATAACATCAAGCCATTGTCCAAAAGCTGTTGCTGTTGCCTCAGCACTATTTTAGATGATTAAAGTAATCGATCAACTATTGTTGATACAGTAGAAGACCATTGTAAGAATGTTTCTTTCACCATGCCATTGTTTATCACTACATTGTTTACGTAATATATTGCGCGCATAACGTGTCAGTAAATATAACCTAATTTAACGTATTTGTATATCAAAATATACCTCTCGGTCATAAATTTTGCGTCTTATACATTATAATTAATTAAAGACATAAATTCGTATCGAAATTTGATACAATATTACGGCATTTCTTGATTCTTACGACCGTAAGAATGTTTTTGTCAACATTAACGACTTAGGAATCATAATAATAATAATAATAATAATAACTTTATATATATATATATATATATATATATATATATATATAGAACATTACAAAAAAATTTAATAAAAAACAAAACAAATGCAATCAGTAGACGGGGGAGGCATCAGCAAAATCTGCTTAAAAATCTAAACCAACACTGATAGTGTAAAGTTAGAAATTAAAATACAATCAATGATACATTTATAAATAAGCAGAATAAGAAAGATAACATTAAGACATCAACTACAGACGATAACTAAAATATATAGATATATTAAATATATGAAAGAAGACAGATATAAATAAGAGAGTACAGATAATTAAGATTAATTAATTATGTTTCTCAATTGAAATTATTTCAATTACAAAACGACATATCTTTTCTCTGTAGAGGAAAATTATGATTTATTTTAATACGTCTCTATATATTTTATTAAATAACTGTTAATGTATCTTTCGTCCGAATATATTGAAATAATTTATGTATCATGCAACGTATGTTGGCGTGTATATGTATACTGAATGTTTGGTATTATTTATGATTATAATTAGTATTTATGACTATAATTATAAGGCAAAGTAAAATAAATATGATTAGGAGCTCCATTTTTATAATTACTGCTGTAATGTTAGTATATAGTTATAATAATTATATTTATAGTTGGTATAGTTGATCAAAAATGACTATAAATTAGAATTAAATTATGATAATTGCAACAATTATTTTCTCAATGTACAAACAACGCTATTATTATTATTTAGATTTAAAGAAGACTAGCTAAATAAGCCAAGAATGCATTCGACCGAACTCTGATTAAATTATTCCGATTAACTCAACATATTAAATGCAATTTATTTATTATTTTGTTGACATGGATATTAATTAATTGGTAGAATTAATAATTAATTCCTTTGCTGTTTGCTACGAGAAAAAAAAAATTCACGGATCAGGATAGGACAGAATTATACAGTCGAAAACTTTGCCGCGAGCAATTCTACCGCTCGGACTAATTGCCGATTAAGTTGATCGGAGCTCGTCCAAAGTCTCCAAACGAGTAGGATTCAGTACGTCCAGTGTCCCCCGAAGTTGAAGAATTCAGGGAATTGCCGGAGGGTTGCCCATCCTACCTCCATTCCAAGAAATTACCAAGCGTTAACGAAGACGCGCTTTAACGCAGCGACAGGATAGTGACGAGGCTTATTATCTATTCGCTGTATATAATATAAAAAGATTAATGCAAGTAAATATTAATTTGACATTAATTATTAAAGACAGATATATATTATCATAAACTTAAATGAATAATGATATTGATTTTATCATGTCTTGTCGGTTGACTGATCACTGATCGCATTCTCACTGCTATCTCTTATCGTCAATCATTTATTGACTGCTTTAATTTCTCGTTCATCAGCATATATTACTCATTACTAACGTTAGACTTACATAGGATTGACATCACACTTTCTGCTTCTCTCTGCTTCTCACATACCAAGTGAAAAGAAAGTTAAAATAATTTTATTTTGATGTTATGAAAGTAAAAAAAATATTGATTTCTCGGGAAAAAAATATTTTATATATATGGACATATTTTATATAATTATATTTAATTTTATATAATTATTTATAATTATGTATGAAACATTTTTTCCCGGATTTTTGTTACAAAAATTTGACTGTTTATTGACGTTAAGAATCAAAATAGTTATTTTGATTTTTGATTGACACGTGTTACTGTGTTTCAATATACTCGCTCAAACTCATAGACCGAAGTTTTGTTGTACATGTAACTATTCAGATTCAGAATCTCTATCACACTACTATATAGAACTTTCAAGAACTTTGTAATTGCCATATATCTGTATCAAGTTTGAGATCATCACATCTTGAAGAATCAATCTCGAATTATTATCGATATACTCTAATCAATGTATTTATTACATCACTTTATATAAATTGTTAAATGCATTTAAGGCATTCAATTTGTGACTTTTATCTTACTTTATTTAATTTGTCAAATCATCACTAAAATTGTACGGAGGATAAAAGAATTTAAGGTCGGAACATTACTAATTTTTTTTTGTTAACATTTTTACTATTTCTTTTATGTTAACATTTTAATAAATTTTTCCATTTACACACTAATATCTGTGACTCTTTATAGACTTTTTAATATTATCAATTTATTATATCACTGCAATTTACAACGGTTTCTTTTACCGTGTCCATCATTTATTATTTTATATTTGAACTTACATTGAGTGGCGGTAATCTTATAATTACTTTGACTGAATTCGTACGTACCGAATTATCTCAATGATCATAATTTATGTGTATTAAATATTTTACTTCAGTGACTGGATTAATTTATATCTTTCCGCAAACATTTTATTAAATGCATTGCTTAGCATCGTTTTCCCGATCAGGAATATTTTGCGGTTTTGTTTGCACTGCTCAATAAGAACAGGTTTGCGATGTCTACGTTGAATCCACGTATTTTACGTGGACAAAAATTCATTGATATCTACATGAATGTAACGTGTTATGAATGACGCGTCATCAAAATTTCCATGTGGATTGCACAAAGTAAAAATCGATGTGAATTTATTCACGTAAATTCTATATTACTACCATATTTTCTTGTTTTGTCCCCCTTTAATTTTAGCAATTCTATGCGTATTAAAATCTATATGAAAGTATCTACATAAAATTCATGTTAAAATTTTGAAGGAAATTTATTTCGATTTAGCAATAAAGTTACAATGTTAATTCGTGTAGATATCATGTCAACAAATTTTTGTTCATGTACTCCATGTAAAATACATGGATTCAGTGTAGATAACGCAAACCTGTTCTCATCAGATCAAAGAGACAAGGGAGATCAAAACTTTGCCATAAAATGTTGGCGTTTTTGAATATAATTACAAATTGTATATATAACAATCTTATCAATATTCATCTTATCCAAGGAACACACATAAAAGTCAAAAAAATCAAAATGATTTTATTTCGATTTTTAACGTCAATAAATAGTTAAATTTTGTAACCAAAAATCATCATTTTTTACTTTTATTTTTGTGGCGTCAAAATAAAGTCATTTTGACTTTCTTTTCACTTGATGTGTCCCTCGGATATCAATAAATGTCTATTGCACGTAGACTCTTATTGACTACCTTGCTTCTTTTTATTGATTTATTTTCAGAGCTTTTCACACACACTTACATTTTATTATTATTTATTTAAAAACAGGCGTATGTTATCGTTTCAAAAAAAGAAGAATATTCTTCGCATTATCGCCGCTTATTTAAAAATAATTAGCTTCGAGGAAGGGACGATTATAAAATATGTATATCACTTTTAATAATTAAAGTCACTGAATTAAAAAACAAAACGATATTATTTTCTGATGAATCCTGACGATTTTTCCGTATCACGAGTAAATTGGAAATCGTTTCGCCCCGACCCGATACGTCAACAACGACATTCACATCGAAATTTAATTCGACGTGCTCTATGATTCTATTTGCGTCACAGCATTTCGCCGTGACGCACGTAAGCGGTCTCTCTCGAGTTTGTACGAATTCCATAAATATTGGCGCCAAGCACGGACGACGATAAAGATTCCAATTTATGAAGTTGCTCCGTGGGATATGAAATTGTTGCGCGCATTATAAGTTATGTAGTAAGTGAGCAGAAGAATTTTCTCTCCCCGTTGCAACAGCATTGCAGTAACGACTCTTTTCTTATCGAATAGTAAAGATTTGATCAGACAGGTATTGTAATTAATTGTTCAGAAGCGATCGTAATACAAAAAATATATATCAGGATGATAATTTTTTTATTTTTTTATATATAATAATAAATTTTCCTTTATTAATATAGAACAGAAGTGTGCAATATAATACATGTATATATGTTGCTATTTCATTAATTATTATTCGCAAAATTTCAGCCTGGATGCACACATATTGCGATACAAATTTTGGCAAGTTTGGCTAAAATGAAATATTGCGTTTAATATCTGAGTGCCTTCATATACTCATGCAACAAAATAGTCTCAATTTACGCTCAGATACAGAGGATGTATATTAAATTGATATACAATTATTAAAAGACATTAAATAATTATATTTGGTCAGTTTTTACAAATTATTGTTTATGTATTGATTTTATGCTTTTTATTTTTTTTTTGTTGGTCTGACATGTCTTACTTATTATATTAAATATATTAATCATAATATTTCGTTCGAGCTGCGATCAATATGCGTTTTTACTTGATACTGTTTAGTGATAATAAATTTTAATTGTTTTTGTTTTAATTGTTTTTCCAACATTGAGACCAAATTCCTTCTCTATCTTGAGATAAGTCACCAGTTTTTGAATGTTAATTTGTAACTTGTTGGATAGAATGGTTTCGAAATATTTATAAGATAATCGTGTTAATGTTTCGAATAGATTACAACATCAAATCTGTTAATCTG